>JAEIGA010002526.1_pt1 | contig 29131 bp, 20 predicted proteins | sample 9270691 | NCBI WGS metagenome assembly JAEIGA01 (sample SAMN17057246, study PRJNA624740) | gut metagenome | biome: biome; isolation source: fecal sample | host: Bos grunniens | place: China: Xizang | collected 2019
AGAGTGGGATGTGCTTGGGGGGGGTATGGACACTCAATATATATATATGTATATTATGGATGTGCCTGTATGCCTGAGCCTCAATGCAGGAGTATGCGCTGGGCATCGGTGGACTGTTGACCAGCTGCTGAGTTGAGGACTACTCTGTAGAGGTAGAGCCCCTTGGGTAGGGGAGCACCGGTGGTGGAGCAGAGGTCCCAATGCTGGCTGACGGTGGCAGAGGTGATGGGGCTGCTGGCTGTCCAGAGGAGCTGCCCGAGGAGTGAATAGACTTCGAAGGTGGCTGTTCCTCCGAGGTGGCTGGCATCAGCGTTTGCTACGAATTGGGTAGCCGTGGTTGCGGGGTTGTGCGTAGCGTAGAGTTGCTGCGCTGCGAGGTGGGGGCTGGCTACGTTGAATTGCAGTGTCTGCGTAGTTGCATTGTTGTTGAGGTCCCACACTCTGAAACGTAGCGTGTGGCGTCCGGGGGCGAGGTCTTCGAGCTGGTAGTCGATGCGGCCCTGTTGGTAGGAGCCGAAGTCGTAGCTGAAGTAGCTGTTGAGGACGTAGATTTGGTTGGGGTCGTTGTCGATTTGTAGTTCGATGTCGTGGCCCACGCTGATGCCTGTGGCATTGATGCCCGAAGAGTCGCTGAGCAGCGCTACGAAGATTGGCGATGCGGTGGTTGTTCCGCCATTGGGGAATTCGGGGTCGTTGAGGTAGATGTAGGCGCTGGGGCCGATGCTGTCGGTGGTTTCGACGTTGGCAGCTGTGCCGTTGAGGTGGAAGTTTTCGTTGAAACCGTGTGCTTCGATGGTGTGGGCATCGTTGACGGCATAAAATGAAATACGGCCGCTCTCGGTGCTGTAGCTGATGTCCTTAGGGATGGGGATGCTGAAGGCGAATTTTCCGTTCTTAATGGAGTCGGAGCCTTCGAAGATGACTTTTGTTCGCTCTGTATAGGTGAAAGGCTCGTCGGCTGATTTGTCGTTGTTCTTACAGATGAGCGTTTCGATTTTGTCGTAGAGTGTGGCGGTGATGATGCCGTTGAAGTCGGCAGCGATGCTTCCGGAGAAGCGTGCGATGCTTCCGGCTTTGAGGGCGATGTTCGTTGATTCGGTGACGAGCTGCCCGTTGATGCTGTCGAGCTGTACTTTGCTCTTTGGGAACATTAGTGGCAGGGCGGGGTCGCCAGCGAGGATGTACTTCAGCTTATTGATGGTTCGGTCTTTGCCGAGGGTGATGAGCTGGTTCTTTGCCAAGCGGAGGGCTTCGCCCATGGTGTTGTATGAGCCGTCGGCGTTAGGTTGCAGGAGGAAGTTGCAGTAGGCTGTGTTGAGGTGGTTGTTTTCGGAGGCATATACGGCTCGCGAAGCGCATACAAAGGCTACTGCGCCTCCATCTTTGTGGAAAAGCGCATTGCGTGCAAAGTCGGAGGTGGGTTGGTCGTAGGGGAGGATTTCGCACGAGGCAAGCACCCATAAGGGCAGCGCCTTTGAGGCTACTTGCTCCCAATCTGTAGCTTCGAAAATGAAGGCATGCGATATCTGTGCCGGACTTCCGTGGCCGCTGTAGTTGAAGATGAGTGCGCCTTTCTTGATATTTTCGGTGAGCATTTCTTTGGCCTTAGGATAGCGGTAGCCGACGCTGGTCGTTTCGCGTGTGTAGAGGTCGGGGTAGATGCGCTGAATATTGAACACATCGTTGGTTGCGGCGATGGTTTCGACTACTCGTTCGGAGTCCTCCATGTGGGTGTTTTTGTCTTTAGCATCGCCAATGCATACGATTTGGTTTTTCCAGGCTCCAACGTTTTTGTTTTCCAGGTATGCGATGCTCTTATCTACTAAAGTTTTGGCATTTTCGACTGAGCTACATACGAATCTGCCTATGGCGATATCTACTTTTTCGGTTTTCACGGAGAGGCCTTCGCCATCGTCGAGGAGTCCAAAATAGTCGTCGGTAGGATAGGACAGGAGGTCGCCAACGGAGGTGATTTGCGAGTAGCTGTAGTTGTCGTTGTCTTCGTATGAGAGCAGATAGTCCTTGGCTGACAGCCTTTTGCTTTGCTCTGTAATCATTCGGTTGTCGAACAAGCAATCTCCAAAGAAGAGCAGATATTTGGGCATTTCGGCATCGGTGGTTGCTCTGTCGTAAAGCATTTTTACGTATCTTCGGATGGCTGTAGCGTCGGGTGTTCCAGAGCCAAATTCGTTAAAAATCAGATGCTGAGGAACGATTTTGCAGCGCAGATTGTTGTGCTTATGGTGTGCGTCAGCGAGTCGTTGGGCTTGCTCGTCGAAGATGCCACTCTCGGGTACAATGATAATCATGTCAACGTTTGCGTCGGCATGCAGATTTTGATTCTCTACCTGTTGTACGAATGTGGGTTCGGGGTGAGTTTGGTCGGTGTTGACAATGACGCAGCGCAAGTTGCTCGCGTTGTTGAACGGAACGGATAAGTTGCTGTTATTGAGCGTTGCGCTAAGTTTAGATATTTCGTTAGTGGAGTTGTTGATTTGCCAAACTTCTGTGTTTTTCGATGCGTTTGTAATGGTTAATGTTACAGGCTCTTCGCTTATGGTTGAGGGCATAAAGGAGTAGGGCGCATCGGCTGCTGAAAGTGTGCGTGGATATGTAATCAATAAATAATTAAGGCGTGCATTTCTCTGAGCCGTCGTAATGAATTTGACATTTGTTTTGTCCGTAATGTCCTTTAATTCCATCGTTCGTTTTACATCAACAGCCGACTCGTTAGCTCCACAGGCTCTGATGCTTTGTTTGACGGTAGTTCCGTTGCATGTCATTTCGAGCATTGTTGATGTGGACATGCTTGATGCTGAAAACGACACATTGAGCGTAGCCTTTCCTGCAGCAGCAGAGGGAGTTTGAAGCGTAAACGTTTTGCTGTTGCCGTTTGCAAAATTGTAGCTGTCGTAGAATTGGCGTCCGCCTTCGTACCATGCATAAGCGTCTTCGTCATAGACTACGGGGTGGCTGATTACAGACAGGGGTTCGCCTCCTTTTTGTTCGGGAAGCGTGGAAATAGTTAGTGGCTCTTCTCCTTCAGTTATAAAGTAGTATGACGCTGTGGCATAATGGTTGTTGGCATGTTCGAAACTGTTCTTGGCATCGTTCCATGTGAAGCGCACTGTGCCTTCAGCAAAGAAAAGCAGTTTGTCGTTGTTTCGATGGGTTGCAACTTCTTTTAAATCGTCGATTGGAGCATTCCCGTTGTCGAAATTTAAGATTTGTGGTTGAATTCTGCCTCCGTGTCCAAAGACTTTTATTTTGTTGATGTCGCTGAATCCCCATGATTTTATAAGGCTTTCGGTAATTTGGTAGATGCCTTCTTTCTCAACTTTGATTTTCACCCATTTTCCGTTGGCCAATACGGAGTTGTTTGCATATCGTGAGGTTTGGTTTTGGTGTAAGGTTTTGGAAAATGTTTGTTGGTCGTTTGGTTGAATTCGAATGCGTAAACTTTTGATTCTGTATGGTTTATTGTTTTTTGAAATGAAGGGAAGGACTCCTACTTCGAGGACTGTGCATTTTCTTTCAACTCCGAATTGAGTTTGTGGAATAATGTTGTTGGGGAGGCGGTGGTTGTACTTTGATAGCAACTTTTTTTCTTCCTTTGTCAATTCCACATACTCGGGGTATTCAACGATGATCTGTACATCGCTTTTGTTTACTCCTTTTCCTAATTGAATTTGCTGGGTATATAGTGGTAACTCTTCACCGATGGGATAATCCTCTGAGCGAAGTGTTTGGAAAGACTGAGCCAGTAGCGTTGCTGATATTCCTACCCAGGCTATTAGTATGGCGAGAAAATGCATCATTATGTGTTTTTTTTTGTTTTTTTATGGTTTAGATATTTTATGTTTGCGTCTGTTGTGACGTTATAGAGATACTTTATTTGACGTTAAACTTTAATACGAGCTCATCATTTAAGTAGCCTTCGATTTTGTCGTTAATATTTACGATTTGTGAAGGAATTGGCGAACCCGTGTATATGATATCTCCTTGGCGCAAGGTGTAGTACTGACTGATGAGCGCGATTATTTTGTCAATATGATGATTCATCTGCCCAGATGTTGCTGTAAATAGCGGTTTGTTATTAATTGTCAACTTAAAACAGATATCGTCTGCTAATGGCTTAAATTGTTTGGTGCATTCAGGGTCGGATGTTTGCTTATCGTAAAGTGGAATGAAAGTACCTATTGGTGCGGCATTGTCAAAGTTGGTAGCCAAATCCCAAGGTAAACCTTTTTCTTGAGATTGAGTAAGCAGGTTCTCTGCAATAAATGTTGCACCTACGGTCACTGCATCGTAATATCTATGCGCAAATCGTTCTGATATGGAGCGTCCAAGACGGCAAATTCTGATTGCAAGATGCCCTTCAATGTGGCATGGGTCTGCAAATTCGGGGATGAAGAATGGTTTTCCATTATTCAAAAAGCACGTATCGGGTAAGGTATTGAAAATTACACCTTTTTTATTTAACGAATTTTTATCAAAATTATTGCGTATGACGATAAGTTTCATAGGTAGGTATTATCAACGGGGTGTTGTGGCTTATTTTTAATAATTTTGTTTGAACATGCGGTCGATTTCGCGGCGGTCCTCTTTTTCTTTGAGACTCATGCGCTTGTCGTATTCTTTTTTACCTTTACAAAGTCCAATCACTAATTTTGCTAACCCTTTTTCGTTAACATACAAACGCAGTGGAACGATTGTAAAACCGGGCGATTTTGTTTCGTTCATAAGGGCGATGATCTCCTTTTTGTTGAGGAGGAGTTTTCTGTCTCTGCGTGTTTGATGGTTATTGTAACTACCGAAATCATATTCTGCAATATACATGTTCTTTACCCACATTTCAGAGTTGTGTATATAGCAATATGTGTCAACCAACCCAGCTTTTCCCGTACGAATACTTTTAATTTCAGTTCCTGTTAGTACGATTCCTGCTGTGTAGCGGTCAATGATAGCGTAGTCGTGTTCGGCACGCTTGTTTTTTATGTTGATGTTAAGTTTCGGCTTAATTTTTTTCGTCATCGCTTATGATTTCTAAATGATTGTTATGAATTCATCAAGATGATTGTCAACGTATTTTGCAATTCCGAATGTGTATTCTTCTTCGTTTTCAACAAATGCGTCATCTAAATTGTCAAAAGCAGGGTATTGTTCAAAAAGCGCCATAAATTCATCGTCACTCATGTCTTTTGTGAGTGCTTCTTTATGTTCATCGTAAAGTTCTTTTGCTTTATAGATAAGTTTAGAGAGCTCTTTCAAATCCCAAAGTCGTAAGGCTTTAGCAAATGGATTGTCAAAAACAAGTGGTCCAAAACCATTGTGAATCAATTGAATAAAACCACCATCCATCACTTCTTCGTGAACGATAGTGTAAATCCATAGCGTAATTTGACTGCTGTTTAGTTTTTGGAACGTCTCTATTGTGATTTCATTGCCGGCATATTCCTTTATGCTATTTGCAATAAGGTTTACGAATGCATCAATCCCATTTTCTGCTGCATTCTTTAAATCTATATCCTTAATTTTTATCATAGTATTTGTTTGTGTTTATATTGGTGCAGCAAGTGTTGCAACAAAACTTGTTCTGTGAATGATAAATAATAAGGCTTAACCTCATTATTTTAATAGGATGTCTTTTTCGCAATTAGGAGCAAAGCGGTTGAGATCAACATATCCTTTGATGCCGGTGAGTTTCCCCTTTTGTGTAAATTGCCATATTGAGTAGGGGGCATTCAGTGTTGGAGGGGTATCGCTATATCGGGCAATCCAAAGTGGATAGTCTGCAAATTGGTTGCCTAATCTTTTAGTATAAAAATTTTGACCAGCATAGATTATAGGCTTTTGACCGTATTCATTTTCAATGAGCCTTACTAAAAGTTTTAAACTATCTTGTAGTTGTTCCGAAGTCCAATGTTTGCATTCTTCCACATCTATCATGGGGACAAGGTCTTGCTTCTCCTTTTTTATGTGGCACATAATGTTGAGATATTGTAACCAGATGCTGCTCGTTGTGCGTAAAAAATGGTATGAACCTACTTTAAGTCCTCTTTTGCGTGCTTGCTTCAGATTATGCTTATAGAGCGGATCTTGATATGTTCCTCCTTCTGTAGCTTTTATATACACGAAAGAGACACGTTCCTCCTTTGCAACTTGCTTCCAATCAATTTTGCCTTGATGGTGAGAAATGTCTATTCCGTTAAAGTACGTATCGGTTGTAGGCCCACCAATCGTTGTTTTACTTCCGCACGATGTGAGAATTATTATAGATATTAGGTAGAAAAAGATAATTAATTTGTTTTGCATTAGCAGATGTTGATCAATTCAATTTCAAAAATAAGGACAGAACCACCAGGGATGGAGGCGTAGGAACGTTTGCCATATCCATGTTCCGAAGCTATGATTACTTGCCATTTCTCGCCAATTTTCATCTTAGTGAGTGCTACTTGCCAGCCAGTAATCGTGTCTGTTATTCGTAGAGCTTCTGGGCATCCGCGTTGGTAGCTATCGTCAAAGATTTTTCCTGTTATGAGTTGGCCTTTGTAATGAACTGTTACTACGTTTTCTAAAGTGGGAATTCTTGAAGAGTTTGTTGATTGTAATATTTTATAATATACACCTTCTATAATGGGAGTGTATTCGTTATTGTTGGCTACTTCCTGGAGGTAATTTTTGCAGAGTTGCAAATATTGTTGTTTTTTTGACATAGAAGGTTCTGTTTTTCTTAAAAGTTTTCAAACTCTTCGTGTATTGTCTGCTTGATTGCGATACATTCCATTTCTATGAGCCATTCGGGGCGGCATACGGGAGCAACTGTTATCACCATTGGCACGTTTTTAAAACGTTTTTCAATCATTGGCTTAACCGTTGTGTAATCGCAGATATCTCGAAGGTAAACAATGATTTGTGCAACATCTTTTGCGTTCATATCTGTTTCAGCAAGTAAAACTTCAACGTTTTCCATCATACGGTTTGTTTGACCAATAATGTCGCCAATATGTACCACTTCTCCACGATTGTTGATGCTGGCTGTTCCGCTGATATACGCATGGGTTCTGTCACCAAAGTCGATAGCAGTACCTCGTTCAAACGTAACTCCATATTCGTAGGTGGGATTGAGGTGTGTGGCTCCGTAGAGATAGCGTTGTTGTGAGGGACATGCTCCTAAAAGAGCCATAGCTCCGAGTTGTATGATGCTTTTAGGGTCGGAGGGTAATCCTTGAATACCTGTTGAAGCGATGTAATGAGTTTCGTGCGTTAGTCCTTCACGTGTGAAATTCTCTTTTCTTGCTTTTACCATGCCAGCGTATTGTATGTCAACATCTCTTACATAGAACCATGTACGAATACAGTTGTCTGCAATTGTTGCATTCCAATGTGCTAAGCGTTTTTCGTAATCCTCCAACAAAGTTGTTGTTTGTTCTGCTGAAGTCCCATGATTTGATTGCATGCCGAGATCGAAAAGCAGTGTATATTTGTTAAGTTTTACGACATGTGTGCCTTCCCAATTTTCAATGTTTTTTGTTTCAATGAGATACATCCACAAAGCGACCTTCGAACCATCTAAAGGAGGTTGCTGGATGAGTGATGTATTAGCGCTTGGCTCTTCTTGAAAGTATATGGCTTGATTGGTAGCATCTGAAAGAAAGTATCGTTGCATAGCAATACTCATGTTCGTAAGTTCTTCAGTCAAGAAGCGTTTTACTCCATCTTGTAAACGCATAAGTTGAGCTTCAAACAAATCGCCACGTGCATCTACATGAACCATTATATGCACTTCGTCAGCGCCTTTTCCTGTATGGAAAACAGAACTTTCGATTCTTACTCCAAGGGTCTGATACTCGTATGTTTTTTGAATCATGAGATTGTTTTTGATGTTTTTAAAGTTTATTTGATTTGTTTTTGGTCAAAAAAAATCAAGCACTAAATAATGAAGTGTTGCTATTTGATTGCAAATATATATAAAATTAATGAGAAAAAACTTCAATTTTGATTCGTAATGAATTAGTTTATGAACTTTGTTTCTGTGTTTACAGAATTATTTTACGAATTCTTTAACAAACTTAAAACATGTTCAATCTTCTTTTCATTGGGCATCATTCCGTCTATCCAATGAATCTTTGTGCCTCTGCGTTCCATTCCTCTGAACCAAGTCATCTGACGTTTTGCAAATTGGTGAATGGCTATTTCTAAATTATGCTGCATTTCTTCGTAGCTTGTAAGTCCTATTAAGTGTTCTGTCAGAAATTTGTATTCTAATCCGTAATAGATGAGTTGTTCCGCGGTTATTCCTTCATCAAGAAGGGCTTGTATTTCTTTAAGCATTCCGTCATCTAAGCGTTTTTGCAGACGTTGAGTGATTCGATCTCGTCTGGTTTCTCGACTGATATCAATTCCGATAGTGAGGCTATTAAGTATCGGAAAGTGACGGTTGGCGACGGGCTGATTTTGTTCGTAGTCAGCTATTTCAATTGCTCTAATTGCTCTTGTTGCTGTATCTACGTCTGTAGTATTGTGTAGTTTGACTGGATAGGATTTAAGGATTTCTATGAGTTCGGATAAAGTTTTGTTCTTCAGTTCTTCTCTGAGTTGGGGATTTTGTGGAACTGGACAAAGATTGTATGCTTTTACGATGCTTTCGAGGTAAAGTCCTGAACCACCGCATACAATCACCGTCTTTCCTCGTTGTTTGATTTCATTGTATGCTTTAAGAAAATCTTGCTGGTATCGAAAAAGGTCGTACTTTGTTCCAGGTTCAACAATGTCAATGAGATGGTAGGGGATGTTTTTCCCGTCTATAATGTAGTCTTCCAAATCTTTCCCTGTTCCAATGTCCATTCTACGGTAAACCTGGCGTGAGTCTGCACTTATGATTTCGGCATCGAGTGTTGATGCAAGTGCAGCCGCAAAATTTGTTTTCCCTGATGCTGTAGGGCCTAACACAGTAATTATGTCGTATTTTGATTGCATGTGGAGTTACGGATGATTTGTTAAAAGTTGGGTTCTGTATATTTGCTTTGTAGATAAATTGGAGTTTAGCCGATATTTTTTGTCTGTCGTAGGATAGTCTTGCGGACTATATGACTGACATGAGGGGCAAATAGAGATGGATAAAAACCGATTTGGCAGCCAAATGTTTAGGTTCTTACCATTATTAATAGTTTGTGGGAATTTATAGAACCCATTTAAAAAGAATCTACGATAAAATAAGCAGAGGGGGTGTCAAATTTTTGTTTTGACACACCCTCTGAATATTAATAAGGGATAGTATGCAATTGATTAGTCTTGACGAACAACTTTACCCATTGCCATTACGAAGGTAAGTTCCTGATTTTTGTCAAACATAATGATATCGGCATCTTTACCTTTTTCAAGTGAGCCTTTGCGATCATAAACTCCCATAATCTTTGCGGGCGTTTCGCTTATCATGCGGCAAGCATCTTCCATGGGGATATCTGCTTGTTGAACACATGTGCGAACAAGGCGGTCCATTGTAGCGATGCTACCAGCCAGAGCAGAACGGTCGGCAAGTTTGCAAACACCATCTTCGTAGATTACGCGTGGGTCGAATGCTGTTGTTTCGTTGCTTGCAGCGCCTGCAAGTGCGTCAGTAATGAGGGCGGTACGTTCTACACCCTTGATTTGATAAACCATCTTGAGCATTACGGGGGGAACATGGATTCCGTCAGCAATAAGTTCTACGGTCATGTTTTGTTCTGTCAGGATGCTTTCAACTGTACCAGCTTCTTTAAATTCACGGTTTTTGTAAACAACGGGCATTGCATTGTAGAAGTGAGTAGCATGTGTCATGCCGGCTTCATTAGCAGCTTTCACTTCGTGATACTTAGCTCTTGTATGTCCGATACTTGGAAGTGTTCCGTGTTCACAACAACATTTGATAAAGTCGATAGAGCCTTCAAGTTCGGGCGCTTCGTCCCAACGCTTGATACAATTCGTTTTGTTGAGCAAATATTCGTATTCTTCCTTTACGGGAGCTTTAATCCATTCGGGAATTTGAGCTCCGGCCTGCTTCATGTTGAAGTAGGGACCTTCGAGGTGAAGACCAAGGATGGGACTATCGGGTTCTGCCATTAATTTTTCAGTGGTTTCGATTGCAGCTTCAATCATGGGAACTGTTGAAGACGACAATGTGGGGTAGATAGCAGTAGTGCCGTAGTGCATGTGAGCTGCAACAGCTACGCGAAAGGCTTCTTCTGTTCCTTCCATGAAATCGCGGCCGCCACCACCGTGAACGTGCATTTCAATACCTCCGGGTACGATGTCGCAACCCTTGGCGTCGATGATTTCAGCGTTTTCAAGTGGGGTATTGTTGTTCGATACTTCAGCAATTTTGTTGCCGTCGATAATGATACTGCCATTTTCCAACCAGCCATTGGGCGTGAGGATTCTTCCGTTTACAATTTGTTTCATATTAATGTTTGATTTAAAGTTTAATAATTCTTTTTCGTTGGAAGTATGCTTGTTTGCTTTTTCCAAAACAAAATTAGGTATTTTTTCTGATTCAGAAATAATTTTCTTTTTAATTTTGTTCATCCGATACAATAATAAGCATATTGATGAGTTCTATATAGTATGCAAAAACTACAGAAAATTATAATTTTAGTACACTGGATTTTGATGTTAATAGGGTGTAATACGGCTGAACGCAACATCAGGCAAGCCGAACAATCGCTTTCACGAGGTGAGTATGAGGCTGCTGCTAATTATTTCAAGAAGGCTTACCAGCGAACTTCGCCAAAGGAGCGTAAGCAGCGAGGATTGTTGGCTTATCGTATGGCTGAAGCATACAATAGTTATGGTAACATAGCAAGAGCGGTTGGTGGATATAAAAACGCCTTGCGCTACGGCATGAACGATACGCTTACGAATCTTCGCTTAGGTCAGCTCCTTGCTCAACAAGGGCAGTATAAGGCTGCGGCTGTAGCTTATCAGGAGTTTCTTGATAGTTTTCCTGAGCATCAGCTGGCTTTGTTGGGATTGATGTGGGCAAAGCAAGCACCAGAGTTTAAGCAAATTGGCTCGGCTTATACCGTGAAGCAGGAAAAATTGTTTGCTTCTTCGCGTTCGGATTATGCTCCGATGCTTTTGGGCGATGAGGGCGTAGAATTGTATTTCAGTTCAACGCGCAATTCGTGTAAAGGCGACGAAATCAGCGACATTACGGGCATGAAGCCGGGCGACATTTTTGTAGCGAAGAAAAACGAGCATGGACAATGGCAGAGTCCTGAGCCTGTTGAGGGCGAATTGAATACTCCGGTAGATGAGGGAGCTTGTTGTTTTACGTCCGAAGGCACGAAAATGTATTTCACGGTTTGCCCAACTGACCCCAATTATCCGCGTTTTGCTGAGATATGGGTGTCGAGTCGTTCGGATGCATCGTGGGGTAAGCCCTCTAAATTGAAAATTTCAGCCGATACCTTAAGCTCTTATGCCCATCCGACGCTTTCAGCCGATGGTGAGTGGCTTTATTTCGTTTCGGATATGCCCGGTGGAGTAGGGGGGATGGACCTTTGGCGTTTGCGTTTTGATGGGGACGAAGTTGAATTAATCGAAAACTTAGGTCCGTCTATCAACACAGAAGCCGATGAAATGTTTCCATCGATGCGCCCGACGGGTGAACTCTATTTCTCGTCGAACGGACGTGGAGGAATGGGCGGACTCGACCTCTATGCTGCCACCGAAGACACTACTACCCACACCTGGAATATTCAGCATTTGCCCGCGCCCATGAATTCATCGGGAAATGATTTTGGCATCACCTTTGAGGGGTTCCACAATCGTGGTTTCTTTTCGTCCTCGCGTTCTACCGGCGGACGAGGCTGGGACAAGATTTATTCCTTTTCTCACCCCGAAGTGTCGCAAACGGTTAAAGGTTGGGTATATGAAGCTGATGGCTATCAACTGCCCGAGGCCGAAGTGTTTATCGTAGGTGATGATGGCACGCAGCGCACTGTAGGCGTGCGCGACGATGGTTCCTTCGAAATGAAGGTTGAGCCTGGTGCCCGATACGTGTTCTTGGCAACATGCAATGGATACCTTAATCTCTACAACAATCTTTCTGCCGACACCGTGGCGCTCGAACATCAATATGTGCTCCAGTTTCCGATGGCATCGTTGTTTGTTCCGGTTTTGATACGTAACGTGTTCTTCGAGTTCGACAGTGCAGAGCTTACTCCTGAGAGCACTGCTGCGCTCGACCGTTTGGCAACGATGTTGAATGACAATCCGGGTATCACCATCGAACTTTCTGCCCACACAGACTCGCGTGGTAGCGATTCGTACAACAAGCGCCTCTCCCAGCGTCGTGCCGAAAGCGTGGTTAAATATCTTGTTAGCCAGGGAATAGCTCAGGAGCGACTTACGCCTGTTGGGTATGGAGAGGAATTGCCTAAAGTTGTGAACCGTAAACTTACCGAAGAGCATACGTTCCTTAAGGAGGGCGACGTACTTACGGATGAATTTATCGACGCATTGCTGCCTGAACAACAGGACATTTGTCATGCCCTCAACCGCCGTACTCAGTTCCGAGTGCTGCGCACGGATTATAAGTAAGTGATATATTTTTTGGGTAGGCAAACACATAGCTCGTATTATATTATAATGGAGAGTCGGCATAGTAACTGACTTTCCATTTTTTTGTCCTTGCGTCATACGCATTTGTTGATTCTTGCCTGCGAGTTGTACCATTCGGTGATGAGGTTGAAGTCCTGACGAATTTATTATAGTGATTCAAACTTCTAAATATTATGTGCATCACTATTGCGGAAGATTGAAAAAGACATGCGTTGCTGAAGTATAGAATTTAACGAAATAGATGTATTTGAGTAAAAACGAGGTATCGGATTTAACGAAAAAGGCGTTTTTGAGTAAATTGGAGGTATCGGATTTAACGAAAAAGGCGTTTTTGAGTAAATTGGAGGTATCGGATTTAACGAAAAATGCGTTTTTGAGTAAATTGGAGGTGTCGGATTTAACGAAAAAGGCGTTTTTGAGTAAATTGGAGGTATCGGATTTAACGAAAAAGATGTTTCCCGTTAATTTTAAGGGGATGGAAGTTGGGATTTGTGGTACTTGGTTGGTAAGCGGACATCAAAAAAGGCCTCAATCTGCTTTTAGGGCGGATAGATATCTTTAATATGTGGTCTGCCGAAGCAGGGCGGCATTCTGGACGTTGAAAATTAATTCCCTTCATTGCGTCAGTATTTTATTGCTTCTTTATAACAAGACCTCTATCATTATTTAGCTATCTGCAATTAATTAGCTTTAACTCCATACGTTGCAAACGTTCTTGAAGATATAAAACAATGTATCCACAACTTCCTTGTTTTAACGGGAAGATGTGGATACGTTAGAAATGCAAAGCACCTGACAGCTTTTTAGCTGATGTTTACTGATGGAGGATGTTTTAATAAGCAAAGAGGGGATACTGTGCCATTGTTTCGTTGATGCGTTGGCGCATACTTTCGATGACTTCTTCGTTGTCGTAATTGTTGAGTACGATTTCAATCATTTCGGCAATTTCGACCATCAGATTTTCTTTAGCTCCGCGGGTTGTGATAGCAGGTGTACCGAGTCGGATACCAGAGGTTTGGAAAGCAGAGCGGCTGTCGAAGGGCACCATGTTTTTGTTCACTGTGATGTCGGCTGCAACGAGTGCTTTTTCTGCCATCTTACCTGTGAGGTTGGGGTATTTTGTGCGCAAGTCAACGAGCATGCTGTGGTTGTCTGTGCCACCACTGATGATGGTGAAGCCGCGTTTCGTGAGTTCTTCGGCAAGAACTGTTGCGTTGCGCTTCACTTGCTTGGCATACTCCTTGAATTCAGGCTTCAGCGCTTCGCCAAATGCAATAGCTTTGGCTGCCACGATGTGTTCGAGCGGTCCGCCTTGTGTGCCGGGGAATACTGCTGCATTGAGTAGTTGGCTCATCATCTTGACTTCGCCCTTGGGAGTGGTGTAGCCCCATGGATTTTCAAAATCCTTGCCCATAAGGATAATACCTCCGCGAGGACCGCGCAGTGTTTTATGCGTAGTTGAAGTAACGATGTGCGCATATTCCAAAGGATTGTTGAGTTCGCCGGCAGCAATAAGACCTGCGGGGTGCGCCATGTCAACCATAAAGAGGGCCCCAACTTTGTCAGCAATATTGCGCATGCGGGCATAGTCCCATTCGCGGCTATATGCAGAACCGCCTCCCACAATGAGTTTGGGTTGGTGCTCAAGCGCCAAGCGTTCCATTTCGTCGTAATCTACTCGTCCTGTTTCTTTGTCCAGATTATATCCTACGGGGTTGTAGAGCAATCCTGACGTATTGACTTTCGAACCATGAGAGAGGTGGCCGCCATGTTCGAGGTTGAGCCCCATGAAAGTGTCGCCCGGTTTGAGCACAGCGAGGAATACGGCAGCATTGGCTTGCGCTCCACTGTGGGGCTGCACGTTGGCATATTCGGCATTGAAGAGTTTGCATGCGCGTTCGATGGCGAGTTTTTCGATTTTATCAACAACCTCGCAACCGCCGTAATAGCGCTTGCCGGGATATCCCTCTGCATATTTGTTTGTAAGGCACGAGCCCATGGCGCGCATCACGTTGTCGCTAACGAAGTTTTCGGATGCAATAAGTTCGATGCCACGCGATTGGCGTTGGCGTTCTTCCTCAACAAGGTGGAAGATTTCTAAGTCGTTAGTCATAAGTGTTCGAGTTTAGTTTGTTTGCGTGTTTGTAGATGTATTCTTTTTGTTTTGAAAGAAAAAAGCAAGGAGGAATGCCATTTTTGATTCAGGCTTTTCCTCCTTTGCTGTTCTAAATAATGGAGTTTAGTCTTCTTCTGTAATCGAGAGTTTCAATTCAGTAAGCTGAGCAGGGTCAACGACAGAGGGGGCATCGAGCATAACGTCGCGTCCGCTGTTGTTCTTGGGGAATGCGATGCAGTCGCGGATACTGTCAAGACCAGCGAAGAGACTTACGAATCGGTCCAAACCATAAGCGAGTCCGCCATGAGGAGGTGCACCATACTTAAATGCATTCATGAGGAAGCCAAACTGCTGTTGCGCACGTTCGGGGGTGAAGCCGAGTGTTTCGAAAATCTTGGCCTGGAGTTGTGCATCGTGGATACGGATTGAACCTCCACCAACTTCAACTCCGTTGCACACCATGTCGTAAGCGTTTGCACAAACGTCGGCAGGATTTGTGTCGAGCAAGGGGATGTCCGATGGTTTGGGAGCTGTGAATGGGTGGTGCATTGCTACATAGCGCTGGTCGTCTTCGCTCCATTCGAACATGGGGAAGTCAACAACCCAAAGCAGTGCAAACTTATTCTTATCGCGAAGACCAAGGCGGTCGCCCATAAGGAGGCGAAGCTCGCAGAGTTGTTTGCGAGTGCGCATAGCGTCGTCGCCACTAAGGATGAGTATAAGGTCGCCATTCTGGGCGTTCATTGCAGTTGCGAGATTTTGGAGCACTTCGGGTGTGTAGAACTTATCTACCGAACTCTTTACGCCGTCGTCTGCAACTTTGGCATACACAAGGCCTTTGGCACCAATTTGCTGGCTCTTGACAAAGTTTGTGAGTTCGTCGAGCTGTTTGCGTGTGTAATTAGCGCATCCAGGTACGCAAATACCGCCAATGTATGCAGCATCGTTGAAGACGGGGAATGTGCCAGTGCCTTTAAGCGTGTCCATGAGTTCTACGAATTCCATTCCGAATCGCATATCGGGCTTGTCAGAGCCAAATCGCTTCATGGCTTCAATCCAGGGGAGGCGGAGGAATGGAGTTTCACCAAGATCAACGCCACGCACTTCTTTGAAGAGATGCTTTGTGAGTGCTTCGAACATTGAAATAACGTCGTCTTGCTCAACGAAAGACATTTCGCAGTCGATTTGGGTAAATTCGGGTTGGCGGTCGGCACGGAGGTCTTCGTCGCGGAAGCATTTAACAATTTGGAAGTAGCGGTCGAATCCGGCTACCATGAGGAGCTGCTTCAGTGTTTGAGGACTCTGTGGAAGTGCGTAGAACTGACCTGGATTCATGCGTGAGGGTACGATGAAGTCGCGTGCACCTTCAGGAGTGGAACCTACGAGTACGGGGGTTTCTACTTCAAGGAATCCTTGCGCATCGAGGAAATTGCGAACAGCAATGCAGAACTTGTGGCGTAATTCGAGATTGGCACGAACTACGTCGCGACGCAAATCCAAATAGCGATATTTCATACGAAGGTCGTCGCCGCCATCTGTATTGTTTTCTATAGTGAAAGGTGGGGTGAGGGCTGCATTGAGAATGTTGAGTTGGTTAACATTCACTTCAATGTCGCCTGTAGGGAGATTATTGTTCTTTGCGAAACGCTCGCACACAGAACCTGTGATTTGTATTACGTATTCGCGTCCCATTTTGTTGGCCTTTTCAAAGAGTTCAGCATTATATTCTTCGCTGAACATAAGTTGAGTAATGCCGTAACGGTCGCGCAAATCAATAAAGGTCATGGCACCCATTTTACGGATACGTTGCACCCAACCTGACAAGGTAACTTCTGTGCCAACATGTTCGATGCGGAGTTCGCCGCAGTTGTGAGTTCTTAACATAATATTGTTGTGTTTTTATTTATTTTTTCTTAAACGATTGCAAATTTAAGTGAAATTGGAGGACGAGCAAAATGTTTTTTCAGAAATAAGCATCTAATCTACAATCATTAGGTCGCTCATGATGTCGTCGGACAGGAATATGCCGTCTTCTGTAAGCTTTAATTGATTGTCGATGAGCTGTAAATGTTTGTTGGAGATATGTCTGGCTGAATATTTATGAATGTGGTTTAGGGCTTGCCTTCCAAATCTGTTTTGAAAATCAATGATGTTTAGGCCTTTGGCTGTACGTAGGCTTGTAAATATATATTCGTTGATTCGTTCGTTCAAGCTGAGCTTTTCAAACACTCGTGGTGGATGGCCTGGTTTTTGGATGTAAGCATCTACGTTTTCTTCGTTGAAGTAGCGTGTGGTTCCGTCAAACGAATGTGCTCCTGCACCGATGCCGATATATGGCTTTGCATTCCAATAGCCAGAATTGTGGCGTGAATGTTTGTTGGGTAAACAGAAATTTGATATTTCGTAATGTTCGAAACCTGCAGCCTTGAGTGTTGAGCATAGAGATTTATACATCTGAAACGAGAGTTGTTCGTCGGCTTCAACAATCTTTCCTGATTCACGTAGTTTGTATAATGGTGTGTTGTCTTCATACATTAGGCTATAAGCCGAAATGTGTTGTATGGGCAGACACAAAGCTTCGTGAATGTTTTTATTCCATTGTTCTAAGGTTTGATTGGGTAGTCCGTAGATGAGGTCTATGCTGATATTGTTGATTCCGGAATTGCTGATGATTTCGACCGCTTGCTTGGCTCGCGTGGCATTATGGCGGCGGTTGAGGAATCGTAGTTGTTCGTCGTTGAAACTTTGTACACCAAGGCTTATTCGGTTGATGCCATTGTTTCGGAGAAATGTGATAAGTTCGGTAGTGACGTCGTCAGGATTAAGTTCAATAGTAAATTCGTAATCCTGATTAAAACAGAAATGCTGCTTGACGCTTTCGAGGAGTTTTTCGAGACAGTCAATATTGAGTACGGATGGTGTGCCGCCACCGATATAGATACTATCAAGGGGCTTGCTGCATTTGTCGTGTTCGAGCAGTTCTATTTCTTTACAAACAGCACTGACGTATTTGCGACTTTTTTCCTCATTAAAGATTGTGGAATAGAAGTCGCAATAAATGCAGCGCTGCTTGCAGAATGGGATGTGAATGTAAAGCAATGTGTGTAGGTGTGTGTAGGAGATTAAATGTTATGAGATTTCAGAATAGTTGGCAAATTGTTTCTTAAGTAGCTTGAGATGTCGCCAGCATACAGCAAATTGCGGAAGTTGTTCGTTAGGGTCTGACTGAATTACTTGATAAGCAGCTTGGCGCGCAAGGGCCATAAGGTCAGCGTCGCGTGTGATGTTGCTAACTTTTAGGTCTATGGGCAGTCCGCTTTGAGCTGTGCCTTCAAGGTCGCCGGGGCCACGAAGCTTTAAGTCTTCTTCAGCAATGATGAATCCATCCGTAGTTTCTACCATGATTTCCATCCTGCGACGTGTGTGGGCTGATAGTTCGAAGGGGGTGAGCAATATGCAGTAACTATTAGCGGCACCTCTACCAACTCGACCTCGTAATTGGTGTAGTTGAGCAAGTCCAAATCGTTCGGCATGCTGAATGAGCATAATAGTTGCGTTAGGAACATTGACTCCCACTTCAATAACAGTCGTTGCTACTAATATATGGGTTTCGGCTGATGCGAATTTCTTCATTTCCTCTTCTTTTTCAGCAGGCTTCATTTTACCATGAAGTTTGCTGACTTTATATTGAGGAAATAATTTACAAATCTTTTCAAACCCATTTTCAAGGTCCAGCAAATCTGTGTGTTCGTTTTCTTCAATGATAGGATATACGATGTAAATTTGTCGGCCTTTAGCAAGTTCGCTATTAAGAACGCTCAGCAGGTTGTTGTTTTGGTTGAAGTAGTAATGCCGTGTCTGAATGGGTTTTCGTCCGGGCGGAAGTTCATCAATGATCGAAACATCTAAGTCGCCATATAGCGTCATCGCCAATGTGCGTGGAATAGGAGTGGCTGTCATAACAAGGATGTGTGGAGGTATTTTGTTTTTCTCCCACAATGTAGCTCGTTGTTTTACCCCAAAACGATGTTGTTCATCAATAATGCAAAAGCCAAGGTTGTTGAACTTTACATTGGGTTCAATGACGGCGTGTGTTCCTATGAGTAGGTTTATTGCTCCGTCATAAAGATTTTCGAGAATATTGTTTCTTTGTTTACCTTTCACGGACGACGTAAGTAATTCTATTTTAATAGGTAGTCCAGTGGTAAATTCTGAAAGCGTTTTGAAGTGTTGTTCAGCTAATATTTCTGTAGGTGCCATCAGGCATACTTGATATCCGTTGTCAATAGCAATAAGTGCGCATAACAATGCTACCAATGTTTTACCAGAGCCTACATCTCCCTGGATGAGACGATTCATTTGCTTACCACTCGCAAAGTCTGCACGCACTTCCTTTACAACACGCTTTTGTGCGTTTGTCAGTTCAAACGGTAGATTGTTTTCATAAAAGCTATGAAACAAATTACCAATTTTTGGGAAATAAAACCCTTTTGATTGCTTACGTTGATGAGAGTAGCGCAGTATTTCAAGTTGAAGATAGAACAACTCTTCAAATTTCTGTCTGTAGCGTGCTAAGGCTAATTCGTTAGAATTCTTTGGAAAATGCATCCCCCAAAGAGATGTATAGATTTCTTGCAGTTTGTATTCTGAAATAATGCTTTGTGGAAGCGTCTCTGTGATGCGGTCTTTGATTAATTCAAGTGCATTGAGAGTGATGTCGGAAATTAGTCGTTGAGAGATACGGCCTTCAAGTTTTTCAGACAAGTGATATCTTGGAGACATTTCCTTTTTTACCTCAGCATTTTGTTTGAGTTGCTCTATTTCAGGATGTACAAAACTGGGACGCCCATTGTAAAAGGTAGGGCGACCTAATATAAGGAGTTCTTGGCCTATTTTGTATTGTTCGGTTATGTATTTTAAACCGTTAAACCATACAAGTTCAGTGAATCCGGTTCCGTCTGTAAAGGTTGCTTGTAGTCTTTTTTTTCGTCCTGTGGTGGGAGGTTCTATGAAATCTACTATGCGCCCTTTTATTTGCACATAATCCATTCCATCGACCAAATTATTAATCTTCATGATTTCGGTTCGGTCGATGTATTTGTATGGGAAATTATAGAGAAGGTCGCGATTTGTTGAAATATTCAAATACTTTTTGAGTAATTCGGCTCTTTGAGGACCAACTCCTTTTAGATATTTAACTTCTTGTTCAATGATTTCCACGGAAATAGATAGAATGGATTTGTGCTAAAATGATTAACTGAATAATAGTTTATAAGGTGAGCTCAACATAAGAATCCCCCTGTGTCGTACTGCTCCGACGGTTATAAAAACATTTTTTGTGGCTGTCGTACAGCTCCGACGGTTACAAAAACATTTTTTGCGACTGTCGTACGGCTCCAATGGTTACAAAAACAGTATATTTCTATTCTTTTAATAAATATAATGGATGCTCGTTTTTTTATTATCCAATAGAATGGAAAGAAAACGAGCATCTACATTTATTTTAATCCAATTTTAGGACTGCCAAGAATGCTTTTTGAGGTACTTGAACATTGCCAATTTCTTTCATACGTTTTTTACCACGTTTCTGTTTTTCGAGCAATTTTCGTTTACGCGAAACGTCTCCACCATAACATTTAGCGGTTACGTCTTTGCGGAGCTGTTTTACAGTTTCGCGTGCGATGATTTTTGCACCAATAGCAGCTTGGATGGCAATATCAAATTGCTGTCTTGGAAGTAACTCTTTGAGCTTTTCGCACATTCGACGACCGAAATAAACCGAGTTGTCAACATGTGTAAGAGTTGAAAGGGCATCAACAGGTTCGCCATTTAATAAGATGTCGAGCTTGACTAATTTTGATGGTCTGAAACCGATAGGGTGGTAATCAAACGAAGCATAGCCTTTCGAAATTGATTTGAGCTTGTCGTAGAAATCAATTACGATTTCAGCCAATGGCATGTCATAGTGTAGTTCAACACGATTTCCACTTACATATTCTTGCTTAATAAGCTCACCACGTTTTGAAAGGCAAAGTGTCATGATGTTGCCAATATAGTCTGTGCGTGTGATGATTGATGCTCTGATGTATGGCTCTTCGATGTGTTCGATTTCGAGAACGTCGGGCATTCCTGCGGGGTTGTGTACCTCTTTCATCTCTCCGTGCTTGTCGAATATGTGGTAAGAAACGTTGGGCACAGTGGTAATGACGTTCATGTTGAATTCACGGTCAAGGCGTTCCTGCACGATTTCCATGTGGAGCATTCCCAAGAATCCGCATCTGAATCCAAAACCGAGAGCAACTGAAGATTCTGGTTGGAAAGTAAGTGAGGCATCGTTGAGTTGAAGTTTTTCAAGCGAAGCACGTAGCATTTCGAAATCTTCTGTTTCAATGGGGTAGATACCAGCAAACACCATAGGCTTCACTTCTTCAAATCCCTCGATGGCTTGCGGTGAAGGATTAGATGCTGAAGTGATGGTGTCACCAACTTTTACTTCTGTTGCTGTTTTAATTCCTGATACAATATAGCCAACATCTCCGCATGTTAATTCATTACGGGGAGAAAGGTCCATCTTGAGCACTCCGATTTCATCAGCATCATATTGTTTTTTGGTATTTACAAAAACAACGTTTTCACCTTTGCGAATACTACCATTGATGATTTTATAGTAAGCAATAATACCGCGGAATGAGTTAAAAACAGAGTCAAAGATTAAAGCTTGTAATGGAGCGTTAGGGTCTCCTTGTGGTGCAGGAATACGTTCGATTACAGCTTTGAGAATATCTTCTACGCCTTGTCCTGTTTTACCCGATGCGCGGATGATTTCTTCTTCTTTGCATCCTAAAAGTTCAACAATTTCGTCGCTCACTTCTTCGGGCATAGAGTTGGGCATATCGCATTTATTGAGAATCGGGATGATTTCAAGGTCGTGCTCAATAGCCATGTAGAGATTGGAGATTGTTTGTGCTTGCACACCTTGGGTTGAATCAACAATCAAAAGACAACCTTCGCAAGCGGCAATACTTCTGCTTACTTCGTAGGAAAAGTCAACGTGGCCCGGAGTGTCAATAAGGTTGAGAATATATTTTTCGCCGTTTAACTCATATTCCATTTGGATAGCGTGGCTTTTGATGGTAATGCCACGTTCTTTTTCCAATTCCATATCGTCAAGCATTTGGCCTTCCGTAATGTTAATGGTTTTGGTGTATTCCAAAAGTCGATCGGCTAAAGTGCTTTTACCATGGTCAATATGTGCGATAATGCAAAAGTTTCGAATATTCTTCATCGTGTTCAATTACAGTGTGTGAATATAGAGAATGATTATTCAAATGTTTCAATTTCGTCTAAGCGAAGTGCATGCTTCGTATCTTTTTCAGAAAGAATAAGTTCTTCTTTATGAGATATTGGCCAATCAATACCAATTGCAGGGTCATCGTAGGCTAACGTTTGCTCGGATTGTGGGGCATATTTGTTGTCAACCTTATAAATAAAAATGGCTTCTTCTGAAAGCACTTGGAATCCATGTGCAAATCCGCGAGGAACAAACAATTGACGCATATTTTCCTCAGACAATTCAACCATAATGTATTTACCGAAAGTAGGTGATGATTTTCTTAAATCAACTGCTACATCAACAACACGTCCTTTTATAACCCTTACGAGTTTTGCTTGTGCGTCTTTTCCTTTTTGAAAGTGTAATCCGCGCAGTACGCCATAGGTTGATTTTGATTGGTTGTCTTGAATGAAATTTACTTCGTGACCAATATGTTTGTCAAAATCTTCTTTTTTATAACTTTCAGTAAAATATCCTCTGTCGTCTGAGAATATTTTAGGTTCGATGATGAATACATCAGGTATTTCAGTTTTTATAAATTTCATAAAATTGTGATTTATTTTTTATTACGTTTGAATATTTGAAAGATTTCGTGAAGTTTATCAAAGTTGCGCTGATATTGAATACCAACTCCCTGTGTCGTAAGACTTGATTTCGTAAAGTATCTGTCGTTGTTTTGACTATAAGCTTTTACGCGATAAGTGCCAGTAGGTGTAAGTAAATAACTGATGTCAAAATCGCCTACGAAATTTGCGTCGTTTGTAACGCTATATCTACGTTCGTGATATCCAAAATTACTATTGAAATGAAGACGATTGTTGAGTAGTCGGCCACTAAGCAAACCTTCGACTTCCATGTCATCCCATCCATAGGTTCCTGTTGATACGTTTGTGCCAATGTTCCATTTATTTGTATCAATCACTTTGGTTAGCATCTCGTTTATTTGCGAACTGAGTGTTGATGATATAAATGAATTTGCCATCACAGTTGATTGATTTTGTGACTCAGCTTCGGTTACTGCTTTTTTGTAATCGTAGGTATAGAATCGGCCAAAACTTAATAAGTGAATGATTTGCATGTTTAAATCGTCTTCACTGGCAATAAGATTGCGTACCATTTGTTTTTCATCGTCGCTGACTGTTGGCATGTCAAGCTCGAAATTAACAATAGGTGCGAGGGGAGTTCCTTTGATATTGAGAATACAATTAACAGGAATGTTGCGGTCACTAAAACTTTCACTTATATTAAGGTCTGCAATAGAAGCAGAGGGAATTTTATAGACGGCACGTAAATCAATAGGGGAGTTGTCTGTATTTCCTGTAAAGTTGATGTAACTACCTGATTGAATTTCAAAATTTCGTTTTAGTAGATTTTCAACACTTAGCTTGTAAACACCTCCTTCTATATCATAAGTTCCATGTAATGAAAAGTTTCCTTTGTTGTGAAAATTTGCATTAAGTATTCCATGCCCCTGAAGGTCTATATAACTATCTGTTGCTTGATCCATAATGACTCTTAATGTTGCATTAGGATTCATGTTAACAGAAATGTTAAACTGCATGTCTGTAGTTGTTGGTTGCTTGGGCAGCACTATTGTATCTGAAATTTGCTCAGCAACGGTGATGTTTTTACTTTTATTACGGAACTTTATTAAAGAATAGTCTTTATTGTCATCATAAAGTGAGTTCTCTTGTCCTGTATAAACTAACAGAGTGCCAATTGTTGGGGTAACATCAACGTTGAGAGTCAGATGGCCTGGGCCTCCATTGAGGTTAATATGTCCATTACCATTCGCAGTTGCATAAAATGGCATTTCTGTGTTTTTGTTTATATCGTATAGTCGAAGGCTGTTTGCGTTTACGTCTAAGTTATAACTGAATTTTTTAAGTTTTTTGTGATTTAATACTGCTTGAATTTTTCCATTACCATTATAATGGTCGAAAATGTTTCCGTCGGTTAGTTGGAATTGTCCTTCTGAAATATTGATATTTGCATTTTCTATGTAATATTTAACTCCGTTTGCCGGGATGGTAGTTGTTATGTTTGAAACAACCTTTCCACTCAAATCTAAATATTTAAATGGTCCGTATAGTCGACATGTTCCCGTTGCTCGACCTTCAATATTGTCAACTATTCCATGAACCCACATATTGAGAAAGGACAGGTTCATGTTTTTTGTTTTTATCGCGAGGTCTAATCCTTTTTCTGCAGGAGATATTTTTCCATCTACTTGTGTATTCGCATTATTGAGGGTATCGATGATATTTGCTCTTACTGATATTGCTTCTTGTGTGTTGAGCCATTCACCATTGATTAGAGCATCCCCCAAAGGTGCATTATTAAAGCTAAAGTCTTTTGTTAGCAGATTTGCAGATAGAAACGGTTTTTTGCTATTTGGCGAGATTGTTACAGTGCCTGTTGCATAGCCACTGAATAGTACATCGTCGAAATTTACTAAATCTAAAATATAGTCAACATCTATATTTTTCAAGTCTAAATGTAAACTATTGTTTTCGTTAGCATCAATTTCACCATTAATAGCAAGTTGTTGCAAGCTATCTTGTTTGTTTTCGTTATTAGAACATAAAATTAAACTATCAATTTTTAAAGAAGTGTTGTTAATTGTGAAGTTGCCATTATTGATGTCCCATGTTTTGTCGTTAATGACGAATTGTGAATTTTTTATGTATGTTTCACAACTTAATTGATCGTTTAAGTTTTCGAAAATACTTGTAGCTAAGAGTTCGCCTGTAAATTTGCTATAGGTGTAATCTTGCCATTTTATGTTTGTCTTTAACGAGTCTTTTTTTAAGTTGGACGAAATTTCAATGCGTACGTTTTCGTTCATTAGACTTTTTTCTCCTTGTACTAAGAGGTGTGCGTGCTCATAATCTGAAACGGAATAGAGTCTAAAGTCATTAATGGCATTATTTTTAATATCTATTTTATCAACGTTGGCTGAAATTTCCCAGAATTTATTGTTGGTATTGTAATTTCCTGTAATTTGCAAACTGCCATCCCAAGAAATGGGTAATAATACTAAATCTTTAAAGAAATCATCGCGCTTCGCATTGATTTTAAAATTAAAATTATTGGTGGAAGCAATCTGTTTGCTTCCAATGGCAGGAATGTGGTGATATAAAGCGTTTGCCAATTCTGTGAATGAAAAATCTTCATTCAAAACACCTTGTGCGTAGGCTTCTAAGAAATCACTATCTATTTTAACGTAGCTTTCGTCTCCTTGTTTATAGTTTGCAACGATTTGGAGATGGTTCAGCTTATAATTATTTTCCCTATTTACGTTTAATGAATCAATGTTGAATGTTAATTCCTTCTGCTTATGATTCCAGACTGGAACATCTAAGTTGAATTTTGCATTCCATTTTCCATTTAAAATAGTATCTTTAAGTCCGAGTCCTGCAAAATTGATGTTTGCGAAATCACCTTGTAATTTAGCATTGTATAGCTGATTGTCTTTCAAGTTTGCTTGTAAAGTGAATTTACCCAATAGTGCGGTATCTGTGCTTACAAAGTCAATTGTATAGTAATCGTGAGTTTTGTCTATTTCTAACGTTACGTTCTGCAAATCATGCTCGGGTAGTTGTGCATGATGAATGTTGATTTGTGCAGAAATATTTTGGGGTGTTTTTGTTAGGTCGCTTGAGTTCGAAGCAAAATTTAAATCTAAATTTCTGGGCAGTTGCGGATGATTGAAAATGTATGCTAAATTTGTGTTGTTAGTACTAATTTCAGTTGTTAGTACGGGGGAGCTATATATAGCATTGATAGATACATTTCCTATAAAATCAGAATTGCAAGCCAAAGTTGTGGTGAAGTTTTTGTTCTTTAAACTTCCCATACCATGACCTGTAAAAGCAATATTTCCCAATCTTTTAAGAATGTTTAAATTGTTGGGATTGTTTTGTATGTTGAATTGATTAGTGAGAGTGCTGTCAATATTTAGCTTGTGAATTTTAATTTTAATTGAATCTATATTATTGTCTGTTAATGTAGTATTAATCTGAATTTGCGCAGTTGCAAGTTCGTTTATTTCATTTATGGAAGTTGATGCTTCTATCGTATTATTGTGGTACGAGAAATCGAAACTACCATTGAACGAAAATGGATATTTGTGTACCTTTGGAAATAATGGTAGAATATCCGCTGTATTAAATTTATCAATTGTTAGTTGTCCGTAAATTTCTGAATTGTCAATAATGCTTTGAAGATTATACCATTCGCCATTAAGCGTTGCCAAATTGGAGGTGATTAATTTGGTCTGAGGCAATGAAAGTTCAAAGTTGTTTACGCACAATTTACTTGCATTGCCAACTACAACAAAAGCAAGTTTTTTGATATTTAGTCCAGACTGCTCCTTACCTTTAAAACTTCTTATTCGGATATTAACACTATCATTCGAATATTCACGAAGACTAATATTTGAATGAATGGAATCTATGGATATATGTGATGGGTTGAACACTCCTTGAGTGTCTTTGGTCCATCTTTCATCGTAAGAGACTTGCCCTCTTGTAATGATGAGCGAGCCTATTCGGAGCTTTAAATCTTGGCTTTCGTTTGAATTCTTGTTGGTTAGTTTATCCAGAATAAATTGAATATTTACAGGAACATCATTTTGAACCTTATAAAGTTTGATTTTAGTATCCAGCAAGAGTAGGGTTCTGAGGTTTACCTTTGACTGAAACAAATCGCTGTATTGAATTTTTCCTGATATTGTGTGAGCTGATAATAGTTCTTCGCCTTTTTGATCGAAAATTTTGATATCTTTTAGTGTGCATCGATTGAATAAACCAATTTCAATATCCCTAATTCTAAATTCGGTATCAAAGTATTCGCTCAACTGCTCTGCTACTTTTTGAGCTATGGAGCCTCTTATGGTGCTGCTGTTGAATACCAACAAAAAACAAAGGTAGACACTGATCAGAATGCCTACAATTGTTTTGAATATGTTTGATATTTTTTTTATAGTTTTGTTTATTAGGTGTTTATACTAATATATTAAAGATTCGCCATAAACCTGGTAAGTGGAGTGTATTCCAGGTATTCGCTAAAGTAGTTAAAAAGCTCTGTTTCCATTTAGGTATTGTCAATTTAATAGCAGCTTGTTCCACTTGCTTGGCTTCTATTTCACTACCTTCACAGAGTAATTGGTTTTTAAGAAGTAAGTGTTTGCAATAGAGTGCGGTTAAACACTTTTGTTGATTATGGTTGTCTAATGGAGCGTTTAAGATGTTACGACAAACAGTGTTCAGTGATGATAATAGTTCATTTACGTCTTTGGTAAATGAATTACCAGTTATGCTGTCGTCGTGTATTCTGATTGTGTGATATATGTTGTCGCGCATCCATTTTACGGTTGGTTGTGCAAGTAGTAGTCGTGTGCCGAGCTCATAGTCATTCCATCGTTTTAAACTTTCATCCCACATTCCGATTTGGATTAGTAATTTTTTGCGTATTATCATACTCTGTGTTGATAGCATTGAACTAATGATATGTCGGCTTGGATGGGGGGAGTAGATGATATTACGGATTTTTTGTTTTCCATTGTTCCAAACCATTCGGGTGCGACAGATAATTACGTCTGCAGGCAGAAGTGCTGTTGCATTTGTGAAGAAATGTGGTGAAAGCAAGTCATCGCTGTCAAAAAAATAGACATACTCGCCTTTTGCCTTACTTAATCCTACATTGCGCGCGGCGCATGCTCCCTCTTTACTACATGTATGTACCGAAACGTTTATTGTTGACGAATGTTGGGCTGCAAATGAGTATAGCAAGTTTATGGAGTCATCTGTTGAATTATTGTCCACAAATATTATTTCAAGGTTTCTCTCGTTGAGTTGCCTGATGGAAGAAAATAAATCCGGGAGAAATTGCGCACGGTTATGTACGGGAATGATGATGCTGAATACTAAGTCTTTTTGCATAATATAAGCCTTTTATCATCTGATAAAGAAAGATTATGCTTTGTTTATGTGGAGGAGTAAAAGCTGTTTTTATAATTCTCAAAATTGCAGATAATATTCCATAACGTCTGAACAGAACGGCTCCTTTTGCTTGACGTACAAGCACATCTGTTGAATACCTACTTCCTGTTGTAATATTATTTTCTATACTGCATAAATCTTGTGGAAAATATTTAATCTTAAGCCCCCTATTGTGTGCATCAATAAGGAAAATTTCTTCTTCGCCACAGGAAAAGTATTTAGCACCGATTCCGTAGTTTTCGTCCATTTTAGGAAGTTGCAACGTCTTTTTTACCACTAATTCTACTGACGAAACATACGCGCCCTTGGGCTGAAATACGTAGTCATATTCCTGAATAGGGTAGGGCTTTAAATATCCGTTGTTCTTAATTTTACATCTTAGGCAAAATATGTCAATGTCTGCATGTCGCTGAATCAATGTCAGCAGGTTGTCTATATCTTCAGAAGAATATGCTACATCGTCATCTCCAATAACAGCCCATGTCGTGTTAACGTGGTCAAGCGCTATATTTCGATTTGCAGAAAGTCCTTTTGTCCGGTTGATTACGACATGTACATCGGCTCTTTGTAGGTTGGCAGGAATGTGGGGATTCCTATCTTCAGTTTGCCATGCTATAACGTAGCACACTTCTTTACGTTCAGCAAGTAAAATTTGCGCCACCTGTTTAATCCGTTCCCCATACGTGCAAATTGTGATGGTTAAAATGTTTTCAGATGGTTTCATTCGTTATTTTCTATTTACGTAAATTTAGTGTGTAAAACGTCCTTTTTTTGATGCAAAGAATATTTCCAATTTTAATTTACTGAATTAGGAGACTGTTGTTCTATTGTTAATATTGTTTGCGCTGCATGTATAAAATACCTTCGCAAAGGTGTTTGAGCATGGGCCAAAAGTGGCAATATCCTTTAGTCGTAGATTTGATGGCAAATTGTAAGCAATCAATCCATGCGCGTTGTCCATGAAGATAATAGAGGAATGCTCCTTTACTGCGCTGTACGCCAGCATCTACATATACCAAAGATTTTTTAAGTAAAGTACTCGTCTGCACAATCTCTTTTGGGAAATAGCGCATC
>JAEIGA010002527.1_pt1 | contig 29120 bp, 25 predicted proteins | sample 9270691 | NCBI WGS metagenome assembly JAEIGA01 (sample SAMN17057246, study PRJNA624740) | gut metagenome | biome: biome; isolation source: fecal sample | host: Bos grunniens | place: China: Xizang | collected 2019
AGTCTTGTAGTCTTAAAAAAACTCGCAGTCTTGTAGTCTCGTGGACTTGTAGTCTTAAAAAAAACTCGCAGTCTTGTAGTCTCGTGGACTTGTAGTCTTAAAAAAAACTCGCAGTCTTGTAGTCTCGTGGACTTGTAGTCTTAAAAAAAGAGTATGCGAACAATAACCGAAATAATAATCCACTGCTCTGCCACCCGTATGGGGCAGGCGTTTACAGCCCGGGATATAGACCGCTGGCACCGTGAAAAGAGATACCGCATGATAGGCTACCACTATGTGATACTGATAGATGGGACCATTGAAAGCGGCAGACCGTTGGAACAGGCAGGTGCCCACTGCCTTGGGCATAACGCCCACAGCATAGGCGTATGCTACATAGGCGGTTTGGACCACAACGGCTGTCCGGCCGACACCAGAACACCGGAGCAACATAGAGCTATGACAGAACTAATAAACAAACTATTGCAACGCTTTCCCGATGCCACGGTGCACGGTCATCGTGAGTTTGCCAACAAGGATTGTCCTTGCTTCGAAGTCGCTCCGCCGGACGAAAGACTAATGACGTAAGACAATGAGACAACGAGACAACGAGACAACATGACAACGTGTCAACGAGACAACGAGACAATGAGACAACGAGACAACAAGTCGTGCGGTAGCCACTTGTGGACTTGTAGTCTTGTGGACTTGTAGTCTTAAAAAAAACTCACAGTCTTGTAGTCTCGTGGACTTGTAGTCTTTAAAAAACTCACAGTCTTGTAGTCTTAAAAAAAACTCGTGGACTTTAGACCTAAAAAAATGAAAAAACATCTATTGATAATAACAGCATTATGCCTCTCGGCAACCTCGTGCCGCAGCACCAACGACGTTACCCACATAAAGGATACCGTATATATAGCCCAACATCAGTACGACAGCATATTTATAGACCGGCATACAACCGCCATTACAAGCCACGACACCGTGTATGTAGATAGGCTGAAAACCGAATACCGCTATAGGCTGAAAACCGACACCCTGCATCACTACCACACCGATACCGTATGCACAACCATAGCAAAGCAGGCTCCGGATCAAAAGAGTAAAACACCCATAGTACTAATGGTGATAGTGATAGTGATAGTGGTAGCAATAGTACTAGTAATATCAAGGCACAGAAGTGATAAGTAAAAGTTGTAGTAAAAAAAAATCCCATCGCTGCAAGCAACAATGGGACTATAAAAAATATTGATTATGAAAGATTTTATTTCTTCGATTTGTTTTTCAAAGTATTGACCAATGCAATAAGGAAACCTAGCACTATAAAACCACCTGGAGCCAATACGAAAGCTAACATACCGTCGCCGGCAAATTCGGGTTTAAAGCCAAAAGCCGAAACGTTGCCAAGCAATTCGCGTATAAGACCCAATATAGTAAGAGCCATGGTGAATCCCAATCCCATAAACAAACCGTCCATCAACGAATAAAACGGAGTGTTCTTGGAAGCAAAAGATTCGGCACGTGCCAATACTATACAGTTAACAACAATAAGAGGTATAAACAACCCCAATGTTGCGTACAAATCGGGCACATAAGCTTCCATGGCCATCTTAAGTATGGTTACAAAAGTGGCAATGATAACTATAAATGCAGGGATACGTACTTTGTCGGGGATAAGGTTTTTGACACACGATATTACAAGGTTCGACATCATCAGAACAAATGTTGTGGCCAAGCCCATACCCATACCATTGATGGCCGATGTGGTAACACCTATGGTTGGACACATACCCAACACTAGTACAAATACAGGATTTTCTTTTATCAAACCATTCTTGGCTATTGTACTTATCTTCATTATTCAGCTCCTCCATTTTTAAAGGCTTTGTAGGCACGGTCTATTGCATCGCAAAAAGCGCGTGTACTTATGGTAGCTGCTGTTATAGCATCTACTTCGCCGCCATCTTTTGTTACTGTCATATTATTCTTTTCGGGGTTCATACCTATTATACAACCCTTGCCACCTTCCTGGAACCAAGTGTCGGCTTTGGTACCCAAACCCGGAGTCTCACCTGTTTCCAATATCTGATAGCCGGTAATGGTTCCTTCTTTGTCGAAACCTACCATAACTCCTATATATCCGTTGAAACCTTTGTTGGTAAACGACTTCACTGCCACACCCACAAGTTCCTTCGAATCGTTATAAGCGTAGTTGCATACAAGGTCCGAGCCATCAATATTTACTATCTTTTCCTCCAACGAAGCAAACTGAGGCAACACCATCTTTATGGCAGCTTCTGTTTTTTGCTGTTGTGCCTTCTTTATAGGTTCGATGGTTGCGCTGTTCATAGCTGCCAATGCTGCTGCCGACAATACGGTGATAACAGTAAGCACTACAAACATATTAACCAACGACGATTCTAACTTCTTAGCCATATCCTTTTCCTCCTATTTTGCAAAACGTTTTGGTTTAAATCCTCTATTTATCAATGGTGTTACGGCATTCATCAGCAATATTGCAAACGACACACCTTCGGGATAAGCTCCCCATGTACGGATAATAACAGTGAGCAATCCGCAACCTATACCAAACACCAACTGACCCGACTTCGACATTGGCGATGTAACCATATCTGTAGCCATAAACACAGCGCCCAACAACAAACCGCCACAAAGCACATGGTACAACGGTGCTATATAAGTTGTAGGATTGGCCAAATGTAATATAGCTGCAAACACAAAGGTAGTAAGTATAAACGATACAGGTATGTGCCACGAAATAACCTTACGACACAACAAGTATATACCTCCGATAAGTATTGCTATTGCCGATACCTCGCCAAGCGAACCTCCATGCTGACCTACAAGCAATGTCCAATAATCGGGCAAGCCTTGCAAAGCAGTCATATCGCCGGCTTTAACAGCTTCTTTTATCAATGCCAATGGTGTAGCACCTGTGGTAGCATCGGTAGCAACAGCACCTGCCATATCAAATACGGCGTTGGCTTTGGGCCAAGTGGTCATCTGCACAGGAAACGATATAAGTAAGAACACACGACCTACCAATGCAGGGTTGAAAGGATTCTTTCCCAATCCCCCAAAAGTCATCTTACCTATTGCTATGGCTACAAATGCACCTATAGCCACAATCCATAATGGCAAATTAGATGGCACGTTAAAAGCCAACAGCAATCCTGTAATTACGGCCGAACCATCGGTGATGGTGGTTGGCTGCTTAAGCAAAAACTTCTCGATAAGCCACTGAAACAGCAAACAGCAGAATACCGATACCAAACTTACAAACAATGCGTCTAATCCAAAGAAGATCAAACTCACTACAAATATTGGGAGCAATGCTATGTTTACATCCCACATTATTCTTTTTATGGATTCATTGCCATGCACATGAGGCGAACCCGATACATTTAGTAATTTCATTATCCTTGTATTACGTTTGTTACTTATTTCTTTTGTTGCATCTGACGGAACTTACCTTTGGCAAAACGTATCTCGTCAAGCAATGGTTTGTTGGCCGGACATGTAAATATACAGCATCCACACTCTATACAATCCATCAAATGGTTATCAACAGCATCTTGCACCTTATCGTTATTAATCAATGCCGAGAACAAATATGGTTCTAATCCCATAGGACATGCTTCCATACATTTTCCGCAACGTATGCAGTCTCGTTCTTCAGCACGCTCAGCCTCCTTGTCGGTTATAACCAATAGGCTTGATGCTCCTTTGGTTGTAGGTGCCTCCAGGTTCACAATAGCTTTACCCATCATAGGACCACCGCTTATAAGTTTTGCGGTATCATCGGGCAAACCTCCAATGTGATTTACAATATCGGCATAGCTTATGCCTATACGAATTTTATAATTATGCTGCTTAGCTAGTGACTTGCCTGTAACTGTCATTATGTTCTCAACAAGAGGTTTGTTTTTTTGTACTGCCTCATATACAGCAAATGCAGTACCTACGTTGTTTACTACACAACCAACGTCTATTGGCAGTTTTCCGCTAGGCACGCTACGTCCTGTTATGGCCTTGATTAATTGTTTTTCGGCACCTTGTGGATATTTAACCTTCAGAGGTTCTACTATTATACCCTCAAACTGTGCTGCCATTTCTTTCATCTTGGCTATAGGCTCGGGCTTGTTATTCTCTATTCCTATATACGCTTTCTCTACCCCCAAGGCCTTGCGCAAAATGGATACTCCTATCATTATCTCTTCGGTATGTTCTAGCATAACGCGATGGTCGGATGTAAGATATGGTTCACATTCCACGGCATTGATAATAAGGTATTCGGCTTTCTTGCCTTCGGGTATCATGTATTTGATATGCGTTGGGAATGTGGCACCACCAAGGCCCACTATACCCATCTCTTTCAGTTTATCTACTATCTCGGTTTTAGAAAGGGTAATTTCACGTTTTATTGCCGGAGTAAGGTCAACGTTATCAACCCATTCATCTCCTTCTACATCTATTATTATTGCCGGTTTGGCATAACCAAACATATCCTTAACGGTATCAATCTTGTTTACCACACCCGACACCGGCGAATGTATGTTGGCACACACAAAAGCCTCGGCCTTAGCTATCAACTGACCGGTTTTTACAGCCATTCCCTTTTCTACTATAGGGGTGGCAGGTGCACCCAAATGTTGATTCAAGAAAACCGTAACTTGTTTGGGCAACGGAAATACTTCTATTGAAGCTTGTGTAGAAAGTTTATTCTCTTCGGGGTGTACACCACCCAATTGAAATGTTTTCATTGTTATACGTGCATTAGCAGATTACTAATTTTCTTTATTTTCATTATTTACAGTGGCAGGTTCAACTGCAGGAGCCTGCACTTCGCGTTTTGGTGGAAAGTTTACAGCCTTTATTGCTCCTGTAGGACATTCGCTCTCACATTTTCTACAAAGTTTACACTTCGTATAGTCTATATAAGCCAAATTATTCTCCACTGTTATAGCTCCAAATGGACATATCTTTGCACATTTGCCACAGCCTATACATGCATTTACACATGTTTTACGTGCCATAGCACCTTTTTCCTTGTTTACACAAGACACATATACTCTACGATTCTTAGGGCCTTTATTTCTAAGTTCTATTACATTACGCGGACATGCTTGAGCACAAGCGCCACAACCAACACACTTATCATCGTCAACAATTGGGAAACCTGTAACGGGGTCTAACTTGATGGCGTCGAACTGACAGGCTTTATAACAATCGCCCAAACCCAAACAACCATATGCACAACCGCTTTCGCCTACATATAAACTATTTGCAAAAGCGCAACTTTGCATACCTTGATACTTAGACTTAGGTTCTGATGCTGTACATCCTATTGAACAACGTATCACAGCCACTTGAGGCTCTGATGCAGAAGCCTCTATACCCAATATTGCTGCCACCTTAGCAGCTACCTCATCGCCACCTGCCGGGCAACGTAAACCTTCCATATTACCTTGTTTTGCAAAGGCTTCGGCCAAAGCTCTACAACCGGCCTTTCCACAACCACCACAGTTGGCACCCGGAAGCACATCGGCAATCTCATCTATTTTGGGATCTTCTATTACTTTAAACTTCTGTGCTATAAAATATAACAATATTCCAAATATGGCACCTATTATGCCCAATACAAGTACTGCAGGAAGTATAAATTCTGTCATAACTATAATATTTACTATTCTACTTTATACTCAATTTCAATTTGCAAAAGTAGTCATTTTTTTTCAAACAGAAAAGTATATTTCCCTTTTTTTGCATAGCTACATACTTTTGCATTATCACTACAAGAATAATAACTCTATATATCAAAGGTTTGTGAGATCAATATAGTTTTGGCATTATTTTTGAACAACTTGTTCAAATATCGGGATATGTAAGATAATTAAAGCTCACTATCAAAGTTTTTTTTACAAAAACAATCATTAAAACCAAACCAACAATGAAATAGAGTTGAAATCAAAACAAAGAGGGTGTATCACAAACGATGTGACACGCCCTCTATACATTTAATTGTAATAAATAACTTCTTTTTTATTTTACACTAACTACCTCCAAATCAAATACCAATGGAGAATATGGAGGAATACCTTGAGTTCCGTTAGCTCCATAACCCAAGTTTGATGGCATTATGATAGTGGCTACACTTCCTTGACTCAAAGTACGCATAGCTTCTTCCCAACCTTGTATCAACGACATTTCGCCAACAACGTATGCTAGAGGTTCGTATGGACGATTAGGATTGTGAATACCTGCTTCTAACGCAACAGATTCGACACTTGTATCAAATATTCTTCCATCTAATAGGCGACCTGTGTAGTTTACTTTAACAGCTTTGCCATTTTCTACCTTAGGTCCTTTACCTTTTTTCTTTTCAATGATGTATAGTCCACTTTCGGTTGGTTGAACCTTTACTCCATTATCTTCGATATACTTTGCCAAAGCAGCAGGTTCTTCTTCACGCATTTTTTCCATAGCAGCAGCAAAGTCGGCCTTTTCTTTATCTATGCTTTCTTTGGTTATTATTCCGCTAAGTGTTATTTCGTAATATACTTTTGAACCAACGCCTTGCTTGTAGAATGGAGGCATTGGGAAACGTGCTGCCATTGAGTCGGCTTCAACTGCAAAAGTGGCTATATCGCCAATATGCAACATCTGCAAACCTTCGTTGATATCGCCAACAAACATTGGTTCAACTATCTCAAACATACGCTGAGGGTTTCCGGTATTATCGAAAAGTAATGAATCGTCTAGTCTCATTTTCATTTCCACTACCAATACATCACCCTTCTGTGCTTGTTGAGCACCTTTGTTTTCCTGTTCAAATTTGTAATGCAAACCCGATTTGGTTTTCTTAAATCCTTCGATATCGGATTTAGGACCACAAGCTACAAACATCATTGCTGTTGCAAAAAACAATGCAACTGTCTTAATTAAGTTTTTCATCTTCTTTTTTCTTTTTAATTTATTATCAATGTATTATTTTATTTCTATATCATATACCAATATCATATTGGTACCTATACGATCACTATCGCCTATAAAACCATAGCCCAAATGCGAAGGAAGTATAAGCTTGGCCTTGCTGCCATAGTGAAGGTACAACATTGCTTTATCTACTCCTATATTGGGTTCGTTGCGTCCCACAACTATTGTATCACACTCATCTACATATATGTCCTTACCGGCTATACTTTGTACAGAATAGCAGAACACCACCTCGTCATCATAATTTATTGTTCTTTCGCCTTTATGATATTCCCATATACGCAAGCCGTTTTCCATACGTTGCATATCTGTCCACTTACGACGTTTTATATAGCCATCTATCTCGGTTTCTTCCGATTTGGCCACATAATTGCTCGCTGTCATCATATTTGCTTCGTACGATTGCTTACCTTTATTTTCTGACAAATCGGTGATAGGAATATCATTGTTACACGATTGTAACAATGATAACAATACAATACCCAAAACGACAGATAAAATATCAATTTTTTTTATCATTACAACAGTTCTTTGCGAAAACATTCTTCCATATACTTACAGGTATCTTCCAAATTCATAGTGGAAGTAGCTCCCGAGGCCTTTCGATGACCACCTCCGCTGAAATACTTACGTGCAAAATCATTTACATTAAAGTCGTTTTTTGAACGAAACGATATACGTACAATACCCTCTTCGTTTTCTTTAACTAAAGCTCCTACTTCTATATTCTGCATCATAAGTGTATAGTTGACAACGCCTTCCATATCGCCTTTCTTAGCTGCAAAGTGCTGCTGATCTTCTTTGGAGACATAAAAGTATGCCAGTTTCATATCGTCAAATATCCTAAGCCGTTGATTGATACAAAATCCCAATAGCAACAAGCGTTCTTTAGAATATGAGTTGTAGATATTGCTATGAATATCGCTAACATTGATACCCATATCTATGAGATGTGCAGTGGCATTATAAACCGTTGGGCTATTGCACGAATAACTGAACGAACCTGTATCAGTACAAATACCTGTATATAAACATTCGGCAACTGATCGGGTAATAACATCTCTGCCCCAAGCCGATATGGCTACCCAATAGACAAATTCGGCTGCTGACGACATTGTATTGTCGGAAAACACAAGGTCGAAAAACTCTAAATCGGGATTGAGATGATGGTCTATCAATATCTTGGGCGCTTTACAATTCTTAAGTGCATCTTCTAAACAATCGACTCTTGACGGATTGTTGAAATCTACTGCCACCAACAAGTCACAACCTTCCAACATGGCTTGGGCATGTGCATAATCTTTCGAGGCTACAACTATTTCGTCAGCCTCGGTAAGAAAATTATAATAGTCAGGATATTCGTCGGGCAATATAACTTTGGCTTCTATACCTATATTACACAATATCCTACACAACCCCAACGACGAGCCTATTGCATCGCCATCGGGATTGGTATGAGAGACTACCACTGCCTGCCCGGCAGTGCCTATCATTTCTGCAAAACGTTCAATATCCTTAGTATTCAGCTTATTCACCTAACAAATGATAATGTTGTTTTATTCTTTTTCGGCAATGATATTGGCCATCTCTACCCCTTGAACCAAAACTACCAAATTCAATGTAGTTCCTTCAACGGTACCACTTATGGTTTCAATAGCTGTTGAACCTTCAAACTTGTATACATTACCTTCTTTGGTAACTTTGGCTTCAGAGCCTGCATAAGCCAATTCTTTTGTCGCTGCATCGTATTGCACTGATACATGTGTATCATCAATCTCTGTAATAACAACCAAGGCGTTGGTTTCGGTAGCTTTTGAAAAGTAGTTTGTACCTTTGTAAGTTCCGGCTATTTCTGCCGCCAAATTTTCTTCTTTTACACACGAAGAAAACAAAATTCCGATGCAAAACATAATGCTTGCCAATAAAGAAACTTTTCTCATAACAATCTATTTTTTAATTATTCTATAATTCTTTTTACCTATATTTATATATCGCTATTTTTATGCAAAAGTACACTTTTTTATAAAACCACGCAATATAAATTTTGTTTATCTAAATTTATTTTCTACAAACTCACTGTATGCCTATATATAACCATGGCATATATATGTTTTGATAATATAATGTATATACAAAACTATAGGTAAATATGTTCTTATATACAGTACATATATACCCCCTCTCCCTCACGTGGAATATAAAATTACATCACCTGGCAGTTTTATTTCCCTCACGTGGTAATGGTAGCTAACAGGCGATGTAATTTTCGAACTATGAGGTGGATTATATATAGTTATAGCACATTTGTTCGAATCTACATTCTATTCCAAAATATATTTGCTTGTATAACTCTAAATATCTTAGTTTTTTTGTCTTTAATATGTATAGACATAGTATAAAAAAAGCTCCTTGTGATGCAAGGAGCTTTTTTACTAAAACAATTTACAATCTTAGTGTTTGTATGTTCTTTTGTATTTACTCATAAACTTATCAACACGTCCTGCAGTGTCAACCAACTTCAATTTACCTGTAAAGAATGGGTGTGAAGTGTTGGAGATTTCCAATTTTACTACGGGATATTCTTTACCATCTGTATAAACTACAGTTTCTTTTGTGTTGGCACAACTTCTTGTCAATACCATTGTGTCGTTCGACATGTCTTTGAATACAACTAATCTGTAATTGTCTGGATGAATTCCTTTTTTCATTTTCTATTTAATTTTTGCCGTTTTAAACGATGGTTTTTTAAACGATTTTATTACTAATTTCTTTTACTATTTGAGTTTGCAAAGTTACGTTTTTTTTCCGAATCTACAAAATATTTCATCCCAAGCAATCTTTACAATCCATACAACAAATTAATAATCAACCCAGAAACATTAAAAATATTTTCCTATCCCCTATTCGTTTATATTATATATTTGACTATATTTTCTGCCTTTTCCGGCATAATCCAAGCCATATCCCACTATAAAATCGTCGTCAATTTCTTTACCCACATATTTTATTGTATATTCTTTTATAAACTTGCCGGGTTTAAACAAAAGGGTACACAGATGTATATTTTTCGGATTGTAATTTTCCAATTGTCTCAACATTGCCTCCATCGAAATACCTGTATCTATTATATCTTCTATTACCACTACAGTTCTACCTTCTATAGTTTCGTTCAATCCTATCAAATTGTTCACTCTGCCTGTAGATTGAGTTCCGGCATATGAAGCCATCTTTACAAAAGATATTTCGGCATCGAAATCCAATTCTCGCATAAGGTCGGCAGCAAAAATAAAACTTCCATTAAGCACGGCCAAAAAAAGTGGATTTTCATCTCTAAGGTCGTCACTTATACGTTTTGCCAACAGCGAAATAATATTGCGTATCTCGGCAGCAGAAATATATAATCTAAATTCCTTGCCAGCTACCTTTATAGTTTGATTATTATCAGTTATCATTGGAATAGATTGTGTTATATATAGTTTTTATCAACGGCAAATGTAATGCATCTAATGTATATTCCCAATACATTATACCTCTTAGTTTCTTTTCTTTGATATATTCGCTCTTTATTCTCACTGAATTTGTATCTTCGTAGCAAAGCACAAATTTTCCGTTACTATCAGTCATATAAGGCACCATGGCAGTGTCGTCCCAATGGTAGTTATAATTTTCGAGTTTCAATATATCGGCATAATAAGTATAATCGGGCAAGCTGTCTATTCCATGACCATACAACGGTATCCCCAGTACCAATTTTTCGGGAGGCACACCTGCTTTTATATGTGCATACACCGCCTCTTCGGTTGTTATACGCCCTGCATGTGATGATCTATAAAGTGGTGAGTGGTGATAAGGAGGACGTGCTATATCATAGGCCATTATGTTTACCATATCTAAATAATCGATAACTGCCGGAAAATCGACATACAAAGCATCGGCAATAGTGGCTATTGTAAGTATTTTATCACTACCAATAGCTTCACGTATATCCTTTATTAGAAGGGTAAAATTATTTATATCATCAGGAGTGGCCGATATTCCGGCTTCGTCGCTCGAAGGATATTCCCAATCCACATCTATTCCATCTATATTATATTTATCTACTATTCGCTTGCAATCCAAGGCAAAAGCTTTACGTTTGACACTATCGGCGGCCATCTCGCTAAAACCACCGGCACCCCATCCACCAAGCGAAAGAAGTATATTTATCTCGGGATTTTCTTCTTTCAGTGCTGCTATTTGTGCAAAGCGTGATTCGTTGAGTATAATTATCCTATCAAAGGTATTTTGATCAACCAATCCAAAAGCATAATTTATCTGTGTTACCCATCTTAGATCCGGCATCACATCACTATCGTGTACTATATATGCAGCCACCACAGCGTCGTTTTCCGACGTTTCTTCTATTTTGGGCTGACACGATATTAAAACCATACACAATGAAAGAAATATAATATTTAATTTACTCATCACTTTGTCTTTATCAGTTATATTAATCCAAATTATTCAAAAAAAAGGGCGATATTTCTATCGTCCTAGCAATAAGTTATAAAAAAAATGTTCAATTATTTACTTTTTCTCCAATCAAATCCGGCTCTCACTGCCTGACCTGCATATGGGAACTTGGGATCTACAACATATTTACCTCTGTCATCTACGCAACCCCACGAACCATCTATCTTTACCACAGCACAACGATTATATCTATCGCCAACAAATTCTTGAGCATATTCAAATATTGGTTTTATACTCCATTCACCTCTATAATTTACATATCCCCAAGTACCTTCCTTGTCGCGTGCAGGATACAACCATACACCTATGGGTTCATTTTTATGCCACTGATATCCGGCATCAGTAGCTTGATCTTGTGTTTCAAATACTATTTTTACCACTAGTTCACCCTTGTCGCTTATACATCCCCAACGATTATCTTTCTTAACTGTAGAATAACGCTTATAAGTATAGTCAGTAAAGTCAGTTGCAAAATCATATTGAGGTTTTATAACCCATTGACCTTTGCAGTTTGCAAAACCGTATTTTCCTGTTTCAATATCTTTAAGCATCAATATCCATGAATTTACTTGTCCCAACTCTGCAGCTTGTTGATAATAAGCCTCCACAGCTTGGCTACTAAATTCAAATATAGGTTCTACCACTATATTTCCTTTCAAATCTATGGCACCCCAACGCCTATTTAACATCACAGGAGCAACTGAATTTTTGCCATCGTCTGTAAAATCTTCTGCAGCCTCGTATGCAGGCGACAATACCCACATATTTGCTTTATTTACATAACCCCAAGAATCAGAAAACTGATCATATAATGGTTTTATGTTTTGTGCAGAAACAACTGAACAAATTAATCCAAATAATAGCGAAAAGTATACTTTTTTCATCTTATCTATATATTATTTTACTACTAATAAATCTAATTTTACGAATGCAAAGATACAAAATTATTATGAATTACAAAAACGTAATATTTCTTTAGCACTACCTAGCACTCATATTGTCGCATTATTCATTTATATATCAACAAAATAGAGAAGGCAATAAATTGTGTATTTTATTTATTTTATCAGCTTTTGAACATAAAATATACGGCTCCCACCAAACATAAACATGCCCAAATATAATTTGTTTTGAATGGTTGGTTCATAACAATCATTGCAAAAGGAATGAAAACCGAAAGCGATATTACTTCTTGGATAATCTTCAATTGGGGCAAAGTATATACTGTATATCCCAATCTATTGGCAGGCACCTGTATCATATACTCAAAGAAAGCAATCAACCAACTTGCAATAGCTGCAACATACCAAGCCTTATTCGACATATTCTTCAGATGACCATACCACGCATATGTCATAAAAAAATTAGACAGTACCAACATAAATACTGATACCACATAGGGACTTGTAATTATCTTCCACATAATTCTTTGCTCATTAATTTTAATAAATTTGCGAATGTTTGATTAATTGTTCTTTCGATTGTTCTAAGTCTATCATCACCAAAAGACATCTTCTGTATATGTATCTCATTCTTCGATGCTACAGCTATCCACACTGTTCCTACAGGTTTATCTTTGCTGCCGCCACCTGGACCGGCTATACCTGTGGTTGCAACAGCATAGTCTGTATCCATATTAGAAATTACACCCGATACCATTTCTTTTACAGTTTCTTCACTTACGGCACCATATTTTGCCAAAGTTTCGGCCTTAACACCTAATATCTTACGCTTAACCTCATTGGAATAAGCTACAACACATCCTTTGAAATACTCCGAAGCTCCGGCCATCGATGTTATACTTGATGCTATAGCTCCACCTGTACAACTTTCGGCTACAGCCAAAGTTTTGGTATTATTTTTCATAGTCTGAGCTACTATTTCGGCCAACGACTCGGCATCTTCGCCCATTATATACTCTCCTACCAAGGAATACAAACCTTTAAGTGAGGTATTTATATCTGTCTCCAAAGTAATTTTGTCTGTACCTCGAGCTGTAAGTCTCAAACGGAGCATCCCTGCTTTAGGCAAATATGCCAAACGTATAGTTTTGGGCAACGACAATTCCCAATCTTCTATTTTGTCAGACAAGAAAGACTCCCCTATTCCATGAAAAATAATATTTTTGTGTATTATCGCACCTACCTTAAAGTAGTCCAACATACGAGGAATAACCTCTTCTTCCATAAGATATTGCATCTCGAAAGGCACTCCAGGCAGAGAAACTACCACTTTACCATTCTGCTCAAACCACATACCAGGTGCTGTACCCCTTTTGTTCAAAAGCACTGTGCAACATTTGGGTAATAGAGCTTGCTGACGGTTTGTATCTGTCATTGGGTATCCTCTTCTTTTAAAGATGGAAGATATAATCTCAAAAGTAGCTTCATCTTCAACTAATTCACTACCAAAATAATCACATAAAGTTTTCTTGGTAATATCGTCTTTGGTAGGTCCCAAGCCTCCGGTAATAACAACTGCTTCACTCATCTGTAAAGCAATCTGCAGTGTATTATTTATATCATCTTTATTATCGGATATAACAAATACTTTGGCAACATCCATTCCATTGGCAAGAAAATGCTGCGACATCCATGATGCATTAGTATTAACCACCTGTCCTATCAACAGCTCATCACCAATATTAATAATCGAAACTTTCATACCCAATATATCTTTTTTGTTCAATTATGTACCATTGCTTGGTATATAACTATTCAGAAATCAAAGCAGGTTCTTGTTGAGACAAACAATGGAAACTACCCAAGCCCCAAATAACATCTGTACTATCAATAGCGTGAATAGTATAATCTTTGAAACACTCTTCCAACGTATAATATGCCTTATTATCTTTATCGCATTTATATGTAGGCATAATTATTGTATTGTTGGCTATATAAAAGTTGGCGTATGATGCAGGCAACCGTTGGTCTTCCCATATTACAGGATCGGGCATAGGCAATTCTACCACATTTGGTTGTTTTCCCGAATTCAAACGCACCTTGTTAAGTAATGCCAAATTATCCTTCAACGGGATATAATTTTCGTCAGCTTTGTTGGTTTCTACTGCTGTAACTATGGTATCTTCATTTACAAACCTCGATAAATCATCAACGTGACCATCAGTATCATCACCATCAATACCATCACCCAACCATATTATATTTTCCACACCATAATATAAACAAAGTTTTTCCTCTATTTGCTGTTGTGTAAGTTTGGGGTTTCTATTTTTGTTTAGCAAACAAGCCTTTGTGGTAAGTAAATCTCCCACGCCATTAAAATCTACCGAACCACCTTCCATAACAATTTCCGGTTCAAAGACAGGTAAATTCAAGTAGTTTGCCACATGTTTTGGTATTTCATTATCCAACTCACAAGGATATTTTCCACCCCAGGCATTGTATTGCCAATTTACTATAGCTTTCTTTTTTTTATCATTACTATTAAGCAAAAAAGCAGGTCCACAATCCCTTGTCCATGCATCATTGGTGGGGAAGATATGAAATCTGATATTTGCCATATTTGTTCCTATGGCATACAGAGCATTATGTACATTTTGTTGCATACCATCGTCAAGCACGTTGATATGAACAATTTCCACATCTGCAAGGTGCTTTATAAAAAGATGATATGCAGGATAAATTGTATTTATTTTCCCGGGCCATGAATTCTCGTTATGAGGATAATTAAGCCATGTCGCTTCATGCTTTGCCCATTCTGCAGGGAAATAATATCCCAATTCTTTTGGTGTCATTATATATATTACTTTATCTGTTATTATTTACTTTTTTTCACCACACTATTCAACAACCGTTGTAATTCAGCGTTATATGTATCCCAAGTATATTTGTTCAATACATAATCATAACCATTCTGAGCTAGTTTATCGGACTTATCCGTATATTCCAATAGTTGTAATATACATTCAGCATACTCTTGTGGAGTATTTGCAATCATTACCTGATTACCATCTTCTGCGCCCAAAGCTCCATTGGCTAGTTTCGATGTTACACATGGCATTTTCATAGCCATGGCTTCCAATAATTTGTTTTGTAAACCTGTACCTATTTGCATAGGTGCTACAAAAAGCTTTGATTTTGCATAACAATCGCTCATATCTTCAACCCAACCGGTTACCTCCACCTTATCGGATTGCAAATTTCTAACCACCGATACAGGATTGGCACCAGCCAACATCAATGTTATATCGGGTCTAACTTTCCACACCAATGGCATAACTTCCTTAGCAAGAAACAATGCTGCATCTATATTAGGAGGATAGTGCATATTTCCACAAAAGAGCACATCATACTGTTTCTCACAAGTACGTGGATAAAAATGTGTAATATCAACGCCATTGGGCAACACTACTATCTCATCATTCCTACGATGTGGTACAGCATCCTTGTCGGGATGTGATATGATTGTAAATGCATCATATATCGAAAACGCATCATACTCGCACGAACGCAACATCTTAAACTCATAATGTAGCATTCTACGCTTCAAACCTTTGGCTTTATACATTCTACGTTCCACATTCTTGCTCAAACAGTCTTGAAAATCCAATACTTTTGGCACTTTCGACCTCTTGACCCACTCCATTGTACGAACCATCTGACAGTACAACACATCAGGGTGTTGCTTCCTTTCGAAACGCAAATATTCCATACGTATCTTCTTGGTATTCCAATACCCCCCTACCTGAAGCGAATCTACCGAAAAGAACGCCCTCAATATACTGAAAAATACCGTTATGGGCGATGGTGTAACTACCTTTATGGAACTACAATAGGGTTTGAGTTGCTCTATATCTTTATTGGCTACAGCCTTGTGCGACACACAAAACAACGATACATCATTATTCTTTGCCAAACAACGTATCTGATGATAAGCCCTCAACTTATCACCCTTTTCCAATGGATACGGAAATCGAGGAAGTACTATTAATATTTTCATTTATCAGACCCTTATATTAATTCTGTTGTCTAAAAAAGAGTTCCCTGCACTGCATCGCCATCTACATCAGTAGTAAATTCCTGTATTGGCTCGCTTTCCACCTCCTGAAGTTCTTCCACAGGCTCAGGCAACGGTTCCAACCAATTATAGCTTTCTATTACAGCAGTAGATATACGCTTACCTTTTGCCTTATAACCTTTTACAGCTATAAAGTCAGTTATCTCTATTATTTCAGACTGTATTTTTTTGTTTGTATTTTCGGTATCATAGTTTATCTCCAAACGTGGATAGGTATCAAATACTACATCCAACAGTAAATCGTCCGAATCCTCGTCGAGGAAAGAGAGCTTTTTGTCTAAATCCTCAACCACAAAACGTTTCAGATAATAATACTTGGTATCACCTTCTTGATAGAGTGCTGTTATTATTGTTTTAGGGTCGTTCTTTCGTATCAGCATAAGATCATCGTCAAAATGGTTGGCAAGATCAAAGTTACAAGTACGGAAATAACCTGACTTGGTAATTGACAATATCTTATCAGTTCCCTTAAAGTTACCCAAAAACAATCCACGACCATCAACATTCAAACGCTTTACACTCTCATCGAACCATATACTTCTTGCTCCCAACGTAGATACACCTTCACCTTTTATATTTATCTTTCTGATGGCATTCTTGGTAAGTATGTTTCCAAACGACGAACGTCCTTTTATAGCCACCTCGGCAAAGTCGAATTCAAAACTTAATTTTCTAAGTTTTGGCTTAGGCTTATGATGCACCATTATTGTTTCAGCTTCACCATTGGGATTGGCCGAGAAATAGAGTATCTTGCTACCTTTGGTTCCCTTGGTAAGGTCATATTCTCTGTCACGTGTTACACCAGTAACCGAAAAACGTTTCACCATAGCATTGCCAAAAGCGCCATCAGAGTAAACGACATTGTAAACGGTGCGTTCGTCACGCTTGCGGAACACATTTATATATATTATCTCTTTGCAATCAACATTTCCCACAAAACCCTTTTCCTGTATCTTAGATACCACAAAAGTACCGTCCTTGCGGAAAGCTATGATTTCGTCTAAATCGGAACAGTCACATACATACTCTACATTCTCATCTTTCTTAAGACCGTAACCTGCAAATCCTTCTTTGCGATTAACATACAACTTTTCGTTCAGTATAGCCACATTTACTGCCTCTATGTTTTCAAAGTTGCGTATCTCGGTCTTACGCTCTCTACCTTTGCCGTATTTTTCTTTTATACGTTCGAAATAAGCTATCGAATAGTCGATAATATGCTCTATATCATATTTTACCTGAGCCATATCGTCCTCAACAGCAGCAAGCACATCATCGGCCTTACTGCTATTGTACTTAGATATTCTTTCAATAGGTATCTTTCTAAGTTTCAAAATATCGTCTATAGTAACGGGACGAAGCAGATTTTTTACAAATGGCTTTAAACCCTCATCAATAGTGGTGTTGATAGCCTCATCGGTGGTACACTTCTTGATATCTTCGTATATCTCGTTTTCGATAAATATTCGCTCCAACGATACCCATTGCCATTTTTCTTGTAGCTCAGCAAGTTGTATCTCCAATTCTTTCAAGAGAAGGTTTTTGGTATGCTCGGCCGATGATTTCAATATCTCACTTACCGACATAAACACAGGCTTATCATCATTGATAACAAAGCTGTTTGGCGAAAGACTTATTTCACACTTGGTGAATTTGTAAAGGGCATCTATCATCTGGTCGGGCGATACATTGGGAGCCAAATATATCATTATCTCCACATTAGCGGCCGTATTGTCGTCCACCTTCTTTATCTTAATCTTGCCTGAGTCATTGGCATCTATAATACTCTTTATAAGCGAATCGGTAGTAGTACCAAAAGGTATTTCGGTAATGGCCAAAGTTTTCTTATCAACCTGTTGTATTTTGGCACGTATCCTCACCTTGCTAAGGTTGGCACTATCTTTTTCACTCTTTTTCCCTTTTCGTTTCGGAGCATCACTATCATCGGCATCAAAATCATCAAAATCATCAACATCCAAAGCGTCGAAGTCGTCCTCGTCGGTATCGCTCACACCTTTTATACGCCTCAACCCATCGTTGTATTTGCTCACATCTATCATTCCCCCTGTAGGGAAATCGGGATACAGCTCAAAATCTTCGCCCTTATAATAGGCTATCGAAGCATCGATAAGTTCTATAAAGTTATGTGGCAATATCTTGGTGGCAAAAGCCACACCTATACCTTCTGTACCTTGGGCCAGTAGCAATGGGAACTTTATTGGCAACGAAATTGGCTCCTTATTACGACCGTCGTAACTTGGTTTCCACTCGGTTATCTTGGGGTTATACACTACATCGAGTGCAAATTTGGATAGGCGTGCCTCAATATAACGCGGAGCAGCAGCCCCATCGCCGGTAAGTATGTTTCCCCAGTTTCCTTGGCAGTCAATAAGCAAATCCTTCTGTCCCAACGTTACAAGTGCATCGCCAATTGAGGCATCACCATGAGGGTGGTATTTCATGGTATTACCTACAATGTTGGCCACTTTGTTGTAGCGTCCATCGTCCAATTCTTTCATCGAATGCAATATACGACGTTGAACAGGCTTCAACCCATCGCTAAGCGAAGGCACTGCCCTATCTAATATTACATACGAGGCATAATCCAAATACCAATTCTGAAACATGCCCTTGAGCGATATCAATTCTCCGCCAAGGGAAGATTTGTTGTTGTCTTGCTTTTCTAAACTGCCACCCATAATAATGATATGTTATTTACATTCAATATCACAACAATTCAAAATAAACAATCGCACTGATTATCAATCAATACATTGCATTTCGAATAGCTTTTTATCGTTCTCTAATCGTGTGCAAAGATACGTAAAAAAAAGCAATTAGGCAATAATTGTAACAATATTCGGAGTTCTTTAATTAAAACTATCATTAACCTGTTGTATGAATTAAATTATACTTACATACACTTATACCTTACTGTCAATCATTAGCCGATGTATAGTCTAAAAATACATCGTGATGTAGATAAAAATTCTTCACGATGCCAACCGGACTACTACGTGATGAAAAATTTATTTACTCCTCTGTAACATTTTTAATTCAACCGATAAGTAATTTATATTAAAAAAAACATCTCACCACAAAGAGTGGCCTGGTATGTCTCACTTGTGGTACGTTTCGATAAACCTGTTACCAACACTACAAAAAAGGCAAAAGCACAAAGGTATATATCCCTCTATGCTTTTGCCCAAAGCTACCTAGCAGGCCCAAACAAGGAGTTTCAAAAAACTATTCTGCCACCAATTTGAATCGGATACGCAGTACACCCTCGTTGTAGTCGTGCGAGATGATTTTGAAAGTACCTATCTCGGCAGTGTTTTTTACATGAGTACCCACACAGGCACACACGTCGTAGTTACCTACATACACCAGCCTAAGGGTATCGCTCACACCTTGTGGCAGTTTGTTCAAATCCACCTCCTTGGGGTCAACCTCTTCACGCTTTACGAAACGTTCGGTAACATCCAAGTGTTGTTTTATCACCTCGTTTACTTTGTCTTCCACCGCCTGCATCTGCTCGACAGTAGGGCATTCAGGCAAATAGTAGTCGCATTTGCTTTTCTTCCGCTCTATATGAGCGTTATGACTGCGACCGCAACCAAACATATTCACCATTGTTCTGTTAAGAATATGCTCCGCCGAATGCATTGGCGGATATTCTTGTTTGTTGTGTTCGTTTAGTATTATTTCTTGTTCCATAATATGTATAATAATTTATTTATGATAACGTATTTCTCTACTTTTTATTGCAAAAAGGGTGCAGCCTCACGGTTACACCCAACACAATTATGAAAACAAGTTGTACCCCCACTAGGAATCGAACCTAGATCTCAAGTTTAGGAAACTTCCGTTCTATCCGTTGAACTATAGGGGCAACTAATAAATGTATTATAATTTACGTTTTACTTCTATTTCTTCGTATGCTTCTACTATATCACCTGCTTTGATATCATTGAAGTTTTCTACACTCAAACCACAATCCTGTCCGCTAACTACTTCTTTCACGTCATCTTTGAATCGTTTCAAACTAGCAAGTTTTCCGGTATATACCACTATACCATCACGGATAAGACGCACCTTACTTGTACGCAAAATCTTTCCATCCAAACACATACATCCTGCGATTGTACCGACTTTGGATATTTTGAAAGTTTCTCTGATTTCGAGGTTGGCAATAATCTTTTCTTGTATCTCGGGGCTAAGCATACCTTCAATAGCATCCTTCAGCTCGTTGATGGCTGTATATATAATTGAATATAGGCGTATATCTATCTGTTCAGTTTCGGCAAGTTTACGTGCTTGAACAGAAGGACGTACTTGGAAACCAATGATGATGGCGTTTGATGCTGTAGCAAGCAATACGTCGCTTTCGGTAATCTGACCTACAGCTTTGTGGACCACATTTACTTGTACCTCATCGGTAGATAGTTTCAACAACGAATCGCTCAATGCTTCTACCGAACCGTCAACGTCACCCTTAACAATAAGGTTAAGCTGCTTGAAATCGCCAATAGCAATACGACGACCTATTTCGTCCAATGTTATATGTTTTTGAGTTCTTATACCTTGTTCTCTTTGAAGTTGGAAACGCTTTGATGCAATATCTTTTGCTTCTTTTTCGTTTTCTACCACATTGAAAGTGTCACCGGCCTGCGGTGCACCATTTAACCCTAACAACAACACCGGAGTAGAAGGACCTGCTTCTTTAACAATTTGGTTGCGCTCGTTGTACATAGCTTTCACACGGCCATATGTACTTCCTGCTAATACAGGATCGCCAGTCTTTATTGATCCGTCTTGTACCAATATCTTGGCCACATATCCTCTACCCTTATCCAACGACGATTCAAGTATTGTTCCTTTGGCACGCTTGTTTGGATTACCTTTAAGTTCTAGTATTTCTGCTTCCAACAAAACTTTTTCCAATAGCAAATCTACATTCAAACCTTTCTTAGCAGAAATATCTTGGCTTTGATATTTACCGCCCCACTCTTCTACCAACAAGTTCATATTAGCAAGTTCTTCCTTGATCTTGTCGGGATTAGCAGCAGGCTTATCTATTTTGTTTATTGCAAATACAATAGGCACATTAGCTGCTTGAGCATGGTTGATTGCCTCTATGGTTTGTGGCATCACACGGTCATCGGCTGCTACCACAATAATTGCAATATCTGTAATCTTGGCACCACGTGCACGCATAGCAGTAAAAGCTTCGTGACCTGGAGTATCCAAGAAAGTTATTTTTCTTCCATCAGCAGTAGTAACCTCATAAGCGCCTATATGTTGGGTTATACCTCCGGCTTCACCTGCTATAACGTTTGAGTTACGTATATAGTCTAGCAAAGAAGTCTTACCATGGTCAACGTGTCCCATAACAGTAACTACAGGATTACGCAAAACCAAATCATCAGGATTATCTTGTTCTTCAATTTCGTGTATTGCATCAACAAGATCTGCACTTACAAAATCTACTTGATAACCAAATTCATCAACAATAAGTTTTATTGTTTCGGCATCTAAGCGTTGATTGATAGAAACAAACATCCCTACAGCCATACATGTAGCTATAATCTTAGTTACAGGTATATCCATCATCGTTGCAAGTTCATTTGCAGTAACAAACTCTGTTACTTTCAATATTTTCTTGCTTTCGGCTTCTCTTATTTGCTCCTCTTCTATATGCTGATGAACTGTTTGACGCTTTTCTCTACGGTGTTTCGATGTTTTTGATTTTCCAAGTGGACTCAAGCGAGCCAATGTTTCGCGTATTTGCTTTTCTATTTCAGCATCATCTATTTCTTGCTTTTTCTTTATAGGCTTTTTAGCTTTGTCCTTCTTATCTTTCTTGGTTTTATCTTTTTCTTTCTTATCAGCCGATTTAGGTTGATTTTGTACTACTAAACCCTCTGTCAACGACTCTTTTTTCAGACGTTTACGTTTTTTCTTTTTCTTATCATCATCTGTTACATCATCTGACTTACCCTTAGCATCAACTGATAATTTTTGTTTTGGTTTATCAAATTGGGATATATCTATTTTCGATACAATTTTTGGTCCCTCAAGCTTTGTATATTGTGTTTCAATAAATTCAGGTTCTTTCTCTACAATAGTATTCACCATAGGTTGTATAGGTTCTGCTTTTTGTACGACCTCTTTTGCATCTACCACAGTAGAGTTTTCTTGTTTTTGCTTATCTTTCAATGTTTTTTCGGCTTTACGCTTTTCTTCTTTGCGTTGTTTTTGAGCCTTTTTCTTTTCAGCTTCCTTCTGAGCTTTCTTTTCGGTACGTTCCTGTTCGCGTTCTTCTTTGGTCTTTTTATCAGGACGACTCTTGGCATTGATAGAATTCAAGTCTATCTTATTTACAATACGCAATTGTGCTGTGAATGCATCACCATCACTACTATTACTTGGCACAGATGCTTGTATAACTTGCGGTTCAAATTCAGGCTCTTTTTGTTCCGCAACAAGTCTCGATACATTTTCGTCTTTGTCAGAATCAGTTTTCGATGAAGCTACTTCTACATAATCTTTTATAAAAACTTCATCATTATCACTTTCTTCAAAATTTTTGCTACTTTCGTTAGGTTGAACTGCTATTGGTGCAGCTTCTATCACAACCGAATCTTTCACAGGTGTAGCTATCTCAATCTTATCGGCATTTTCCTTCACAGCACGTTCTGATTGAAATGCTTTTGCCAACAATTCATATATATCTCCCGATATTTTTGTATTAGGATTACTTTCAATATGAATTCCTTTCTTGGCAAGGAATTCTACTAAGCGGATAACTCCCACATTAAATTCCTTAGCAACTTTATTTAGCCTGATATTTTTTACTTCTTCTGACATAATCTACTTTAATAAGTTTTTGAATGTTTTTCAAAATGTATCCTATTGTAAATATAACAATACCAATATCTTTTCCTGTTATATTTAGCAAGCCATATTCTTGCTCGACTTTATATTTACTACATACACTGCCGTTTACTCTTCAAATTCTGCTTGAAGTATTTGCAATACAGAGGATATTGTTTCTTCTTCTAACTCTGTACGTTGCAACAACTCTTCGGCTGACAATGCTAACACGCTCTTGGCAGTATCGCAACCTATCTTTATGAGTTCATCTATTACCCATTGTTCTATTTCATCAGAAAATTCGCGAATATCTACATCATCAAAATCTTCGTCTGTATCACGATATACATCTATCTCAAAACCTGTAAGTTTGCTTGCCAGTTTAATATTATGACCACCCTTACCTATAGCCAACGATACTTCCTCCGGCTTCATAAATACTTCGGCTCTATTTTCTTCCGGTACAAGTTTTATCGACGAAATTTTTGCTGGATTAAGCGCACGTTGTATATATAACTCGTTATTTGTTGTGTAATTGATAACGTCAATATTTTCGTTACGCAATTCGCGAACAATTCCATGTATACGACCGCCCTTCATACCAACACATGAACCAACAGGATCTATACGGTCATCATATGATTCTACAGCTACTTTAGATCGTTCACCAGGTACACGCACAATATTCTTTATAGTAATAAGTCCGTCATATATCTCAGGAACTTCCGATTCAAGCAAACGTTCCAAAAATATTGGAGAAGTACGTGATAAAACAATCACTGGATTGTTGTTGTTTCTCAACTCTACTTTCAAAACTACAGCACGTACTGTATCACCTTTGCGGTAACGATCAGCAGGAATCTGTTCCGACTTTGGAAGCACTAACTCGATTTTTTCCTCATCTAGAATCAACATTTCCTTATTCCATACCTGATACACCTCTCCTACTACAATCTCACCTACTTTTTCTTTGTATTTTTGAAACATCAACGACTTTTCATAATCTTGGATTTTTACCTTCAAATTCTGACCTATAGCCATAATTTCTCTTCTGCCAAAATCCTTCAAACGTATAGGTTCTGATAAATCTTCACCTACTTCAAAATCCGCTTCAATCTTTATTGCCTCAGAATAAGCTATCTGTGTTTTTTCATTTTCCACTTTACCATCTTCAACAATTTCTCTTGTACGGAATATTTCCAAGTCGCCCTTATCGATATTTACAATAATGTCGAAGTTTTCGTCAGTGCCATAACGTTTCACCAATGCATTGCGGAATACTTCTTCCAAAATACGCATCAAAGTCTCTCTATCAATATTCTTGAATTCCTTAAACTCTGAAAAGGACTCTATCAAATTCAATGTTTCCATAACATTCGTTTAGAATTTTATCACTATCTTTGCTATTTTTATCTCGCCATATGGGCATTCAAATGTATCCGCAATGCCCTCTTTTTGTTGTTTTTTGGTCAACTTCAATTTCAAAATCACCTTCTCGTCTGTTGCTTCTTCCAACAATCCTTCCTTAGTTTGACCATCAATGGTATCTATTCTAATATCTCGACCTACATTCTTTTTGTATTGTCTCACAAATTTTAGGGGACTGTCCAATCCTGCTGAAGCTACATTCAATTCAAAGTCCTCTACTTCTCTATCAAGATTACTTTCAATGAAACGACTCAACTCAATACAGTCATCAATATTTACACCATTGTCACCGTCTATCGACACATTGATTCTATTGTCTTTCGAGACATGGAGGTCTATCAAAAACTTATCAGTCCCATCCAAAACCTCTCGTACCAAATTCAATATTTCTACTTTATCTATCATTTTTCAAGTACTAAAAGAGGGGACTTAGCCGTCCCCTCTTATCTTCATTTCGTTTTGCAAAGATACAAATTTTATTTGACTTACAAGAATTTCCGTCACAAAAAAATATATACATTTAGTCTCACATAGCACCAAATATCTAAATATCAAGACATATAGAAAGTAAAAAAAATACATCATATGTATCCAAAAACAGCTTCTAACATAGTATCAAAATACATTTCAAACCGACAAATCATCATTTTTCAACATAAATATATTTATAAACACAATATTTTAATGCTATTTACAATCAGAAATTCCATTTAGAACAGCATTGACTAATTTTTGTTTTGCTAAACAAATAATAAAAAAAAGGAATCACAAAGATATTGTGATTCCTTTAATATATAGATAATTCACCTACTATTCTTCGCTTTCTTTCTTAGCTTTTATCTCTTCGTTCAGTATCTTAAGTTTGGCTTCCAAAAGAGCTATTTGCTGACGTGCCGACTGCATCTTTTTCTCAAATTCTTCCTTCAAAATATTAGCTTGCTTCGAGTTTGCCAAAAATCCAAGATTATTTTCCCAAAGTATCAAATCTGCTTTGAGTTTTTGAATTTTATCTTGCAATTCACGCTTTTCTTCGGAAACGAACTTAGTTACATCACCATCCGCAACATTCTTCAATCTTTCACGATAAATAGTTTCTTGAGTTTCACGAACCGAAATCTTCAGCTTTTCAAAGTGTGCGTTTATTGTATCTCTAAACTCTTTATACAATTTATCCTTCTCTGCAATAGGCACATGACCAATTTCCACCCACTGACGTTGGAAATCTTTTATCACTGCAAGGTTTTCATTCTTATCTTCGCCAAATTCAAACTGCTTGACCTTTTCTATAATCTCACGTTTCTTGGCTAAATTTTCCATCTCATTACCTTTAATTTCCGAATAGTATTTGGCCTTACGCTCAAAAAATTCGTCACAAGCCGAGCGGAATCTTATCCATACCTTATCAGAAAGTTTCTTGGATACCGAGCCAATTTTTTTCCAATCTTCTTGTAACTTCAATAGTTCTTCTGTTGCTTTCTTCCAATCGTCACGCTTGGCTATTGCCTCTGCTTGCAAGCACAGATCTACTTTCAAATTATAATTATTGGCTTGTTCACCTTTCAACTTTTCGAAATACTCTTTCTTGTTTTCAAAAAACTTATCTAGTGTTGACTTAAAACGCACCCATATTTCCTCGTTCATTTCTTTTGGCACAGGTCCTATAGTCTTCCAAACCTTAAGCATATCATTCAATTCGTTGGAAATTTCATTCCAAGCATTCATGCTTTCTAGTTGTTTTGCAGTAAGTTCTTCAGCTTTTTCGCAAAGGGCCGTTTTGGCTAATAGGTTTTTATCCATTTCCTCATTACGTTGGTCATAAAAATCTCTGCGACGCTGGTCTATTTGCTCTGCTGCATTACAAAAACGAGCCCATATCTCTTCATTTTTATCTGATGGAACTGGTCCTATAGTCCTCCATAGTTCACGATATTGTTGCAACTTTTTAAAACTATCTGTTATCGAAGTATCTACCAAAAGTTCTTCTACCTTTTCACAAAGTTCAATCTTTTGTTCAAGATTTCTCTTCAAATCAAGCATTCTCAATTCTCTGTTGATTTTTACCTTATTGAAGAACTTTTCTACCAAAAAATGGTAATTTTGCCAAAGATTATTAATTTCTCCACGTGGCACATCACCTATTGATTTCCAACGATCTTGCAATACTTTAAACTCATCATGAGTTTGCTTCAAAGTTTCGTCGGTATCAATAAGTTTTCGCAATTCTTCCAAAATATCTTGCTTCAATGCCAAGTTTTTCAATTTAACGGCTTCCTGCTCGTCTTGATATTTTTGGCGTTTTTCTCTATATTTATTTATGTATTTTCTATAATTTGCAGCTATCTGATCATCAGCTGATTGATACTCATCTTTGTTTCCGCCTGCGGTCAAAAATTCTTCAAACTGTTCATCTTGATAAGCTTTGTTGAGGGGGGCGAAAGCGAGCTTTATAGCTGCAACTCTATTCTTTATATGCACAACAGTTTCGTTGTCAACCAATTCTTTCAATGAATCAACTAGTTGTTCCCTAGTATATTGAGCATAATCAACAACAGGTTCTTCGAATTTTTCATCCAAAGAGTCCACATTTTCATTTTCACCCTCTTGATTTTGTAGTGATTCCGGTTCTACCGAATCCATCTTTTGAGTCTCGCTGTCAGAAGCAACTACTTCTGCATTATTAACAACTTCCATATTAGAAGTTTCAGAATTAATGATACTTTCTTTTAGATCTTCCATTTTAATTTCGTCTTTAGAAATCCCTCTCTCACAATATTTTGCAAGAGATTTGATTAAGTTTTATCTCATTCAAATATTTTGCAAACCTACATACTTTTTTTATATTGAACAAGTCATTGAGAATTTTTATTTATCTTAAAACAGAAAAAAGTAGCAAGTAAAATATCCAAACACTTATTTTTCAGGATAATAAAAAATTATCATTTACATAAAAATAGTACAACAAAAAAGTCGATATACATACAGTTCTATAAATAAGATAATATCCAATCATACCATGATATACTATCAACAATCTAATACCCGGGTATAACCGAACTGACAATATAGTACTAATATCCCAAACATTAGGGTACTATATTTCAAGCAATTATTTTTCACAGTAAATAGCCTTCAACTTATCAAATCTTCCTCGAGAGGAAATTTTGCGAGGTTGAGATAAAGATTAAGGTAAATGTAAAGCAATTACACACCATCTGTCAAATAATTAGACAGTAAGAATAGAATCACAAGTAGTAAAGCCTCGGCAAATCAAGTGTTTATAACTTTGGTACGCTTTTGGTATATATAAAATGGTGTAAACACATTAAAACACGAAATAAAGATAAAGAGATGATAAGAAAACTGTTTTTAGTAATTGTAATGAACGCCTTTGTGGCACACGCAGGCCGATGCCAAACCATGAGTATGGACGAGTGCATGGCCTACGCCGTAGAGCATGCCGCAGAGGTAGGCAGGCAACAGTACAACCTTGCCAATGCCGGTTGGGAATATCGCAGCGCTGTAGCTTCGTTGTTCCCCTCGGTGTCGGCAAGTGTGGCGGGTGCCGCCAACTTTGGTCGCTCTATCGATCCGGAGACCAACAACTACACCACCGTATCGACCATCGGCAACCAATACGGAGTGTCCGGCTCCATGCCGCTATTTGTGGGCATGAGGCAGGTAAACGCCGTGCGTCTTGCCAAGACCGGCAAGCTGCTTGGTATGCACCAAGTGGAGATTGCCCGTGTGCAGGCTGCCGCCGCAGCTATGGATGCCTACATCGAAGCCCTCTATTATAAAGAAATGACTGCCATTGCTCAAAAGCAGGTAGATGATGCCACCGCTTTGCTGCAAAAGACCGAAAAGCTCTACGCCCTTGGCCGTAAGAGTGCTGCCGATGTGGCTGAGATGAAATCGCAGAAAGCCAACAGCGACTATATGCTTGCCGAACAAGAAAACAAAGCCCAATTGGCTATGATACAGCTTCGCAACGTTATGAACTATCCGCAAACCATGCCGCTAATATTGGTCCACGATGCCGACGCCATGCCTTTGACTGCCGAGCAAATAGATGCCGACACCCTTGCCGCTTTTGCCATCGAGCACAACGACAGGGCCTTGGCTGCAAAGCTCCAAACCCGTCAAAGCCGAATAGAATACGCCATGGCCAAAGGTGCCGCACTGCCTACATTATATCTCTATGGTGGATACAACACAAGCTATTTTACCAACATCGACAACATTGCGGCCTACGACTCTTTTTGGAACCA
>JAEIGA010002528.1_pt1 | contig 29117 bp, 27 predicted proteins | sample 9270691 | NCBI WGS metagenome assembly JAEIGA01 (sample SAMN17057246, study PRJNA624740) | gut metagenome | biome: biome; isolation source: fecal sample | host: Bos grunniens | place: China: Xizang | collected 2019
AGGGGTTGTAGCTCAGCTGGTTAGAGCGTCTGCCTGTCACGCAGAAGGTCGCGGGTTCGAGCCCCGTCAATCCCGCCAGTATTTACCGCAGTTTTCTGCGGTTTTTCTTTTGTTTATTTTATGGCGGCATCAACCAAGTTTTAAAAAAGTCACCAAATAGTCACCACGCTAAAAAGTTTTTCTCATGTATGACATGTTTTATGTAAATACTGTATCAAAAAATCATAAAAACACAAGGACAATATTATAAAAACAGCAGAAATCCGCCATTTATTGTATGGATTACTACTGAGTACCGGCGGACACAGACCGGCCACACATCGATTAAAAACACCCGATTTAAACGCCGGACCAAGGGGGTGGGTAGTTAAAGCTTTGAATTTTTGGATATGGGTGCCGACCCACTTTTGAATGCGCGCAGAAAAAATCGCGCTATGAAAAAAATCGAGGCAAGTCAGAGTATATATCTGTGCATAAGTCACACGTCTGGTTTATTGTCTTTATATCTGTTGCAGACATATTGAAATAGATATCGCCTGTTTTACGGTTTCTACAATGTTTAAATCCCGCCAGCATAGCCGCAATTATAAAACATCCGTATGTGATTTTATCTGCGCCTATAAACGCACTGTCATTAACAATGGATGATTTTACTGTGGAATAAATATCTGTGCCAGAACGGCGCATATTTATCGATTTAGTGGGTTTTATATGCGCTTTTAGATATGTTGCCAACTCATGGATATAAGCATAGTTTCTGGTGATATATTTTCTGGATTCTTCATAATCATGCGTACATGTTGAACAAATGCCGTTTTTGCCAATCCAGTAATGTTTTAAAAATAACTTAGAAAAACGCAACCGGGTATCAGATGTTTTGCACAAATGCCCCCAATCAGCAAAACCCAGATGCCATGCGGTTTGATTTCTGGCCCGTTGCAAAGTAAACTGAGCCACACCATTTGTTTTGCGTTCGCGTTCATAATATAGGTCAAACAACCAATCATTTAATTCACATTTCGCATATCGCTTTATATACCCAATATCAGACATCATACCCCCACATATCTTATATACTTACATATAGCACACAAAAGCACAATTATCAAGTAAATACAATTTATTAAATGGCACAAAAACGCATTTTTATTATTAATAATTTACAACCAGCACGCGATTTTTATAAGAAATTCGTACATATACATAAAAACACAAATAAAAAACGCACATTGCCTATCACAACATGCGTTTGTGGTGTATAAATGCACCCTAATATTTATTTTATTAAAATTGGCACAATGTCCTTTAATATCTCTCCACTAACCGGCACCACATTCCATGCAGCGGTTTTCCAACCAAAAGAAACATCGATTGCACTGGGTTCATCAAAAACAATTAACATTGTATATTGTGGTTTATCTGCAGGAAAGACCGCGACAAACGAAGTTAAAACCTGATTCCTGCGGAATGTACCATCACTTTGTCGTTTTTCAATAGTTCCTGTTTTGCCACCAATTTCAACACCATCTATTTTTGCTTTTTTACCACTAGTTTCTTCTACTACCTGGCGCATGATTTCGCGTATTTGCTTAGAAACAGATTTACTAATAACCCGTTCGCTTTTTGGTGTTTCCGTACTTGTGTTTGTTTTTGGATAGACATAAATTCCATCATTTGCCATCGCATTGACCGCCGCAATCAAGTGCACTGGGGAAACAAAAAGACCGTCACCAAAGGATGCTTTTGCACGATTTGCAACACTCCATTTTTCTGACAAAATTGGATAACGTGTTGTACCAAAGTCCAAGTCTAATTTTCTGTCAAAATGAACACGTTCAAAAAACTCTTGTTGCGCCCCCTCAGGTAAATCCAGTGCAATTTGCGCACTGCCCACATTACAAGAATGTTTCATAATGTCTGAGGCAGATATTTGTGGCGCTGGTGCTTTAAAGCTTGGTACATCTTGTATTTTTAGTATCAGATTGCCATTTTTGTCCCGAATGTCATAAGGTTCATTAACGGTGTACTTTTTGTCTGCCAAGCCATTTTCTAATGCCATGGCCGTATTAAATATTTTAAAGATTGAGCCGAATTCATATAAATCTAATGCGGCATCTGGATTTACCTGAGCGATTATATTGCCTGTATTGGTCTCCATAATTATGCCAACAACTGATTTTGTTTGATATTTATCAGCAGCAACACTTAAGTGTTCTGATAAAATTTGTTGTATTTCTGGGTTTATTGTGTTTTCTGGATATTCTTTACTATTATTACACCCCGTCAATAACACCACAATCCCTAACGTCAATACAGATAAAATATTCTTATGCATCTTTTTCTCCTTTTTTATTGCGTTATTGAATTGGACCAAACAGGTCATCAAAAGCGGATGCCGCCTGTTCAATAGTTATTCTTGGACCTAATACCCCCCAATAACCAGCTTGTGAGCACAAATCTTCTCCATAGTACTTTTGAACTACAGAACATGCATCGAATGCTCCAGCCCGAAAATCTTCAGCATCGTACACTCTGGCTCTGCCTGGCATATTCGGATTAAGTTCTATGGAAATAATATGTCCCGCATGATAATTTTTAATATGCCGACTAATATAATCACCCATTTTACTTTGCAAAAAAATACTTACCATTAAACCGACAGTTAAACAACATAGTATTATATATAGAATCGACTTTTTCATATTCTCACCTTTTTATTCACACCATAATTCGCATGTTTCACCTGTTAATGGATTGGCAATGGTCGCTGTTGCACACGCCCCCAGAGGCGAGCCATCTAAAAACACAACGTAATCTCCCTGGTCAAATCCATCACTTGCAAAACAATATGTTTGGGCTGAAAACTTTTCGCCATTTATTATAAAAAATTCATCATTATGAGCTATTTCAATTACATAAGTATTATTTATTCCACCAAAAAACATTTCAGAACAGGCGCTTTGTTCTGCAAAATTTAATTTTTTTGTATAATTTAATAAAATTGTAACTGCGTTTATATTTTTTTCTGAACATGCCGTATATAAAGCGGTTATTCCTTCGGGTGTTTTATAATTAACATTTGCCCCCAATTTTATTAAAGTATTAATAATATTTGGGTTGTGATTGAAAGCACTAGCCGTAATTAAAGGTGTTAATCCTTTTTTCGTTGTATTTATGTTCTCTCCAGCATTAACAAGAATATTCAGAATGTTTGGATTTTGTGTGTTTTTTGCAGCAAACACGATTGCATCACTAATATAAGGATTTGTTTTATAATTTAATAATTCGCCGTTTTTTATATCTATTATTAATTGTTTTTCTGTTATTGTACCCCAATACTGGTCTATTGTTTCTGAATGGGATAAAATTGGCATAAAGAGACAACTAAATATAAAAACTAACAGCAAAATATTTTTCATTATAAGCCCCTTTTAATACCCGTATTTGTTTAACGGTTTAGTTCCTGCCTTTCCTGTGAAAGGGTTAACATTACCACGGGTTGAATAATTGTTGATTCTGGTTGAATCTGGATTGGTACGATAATACCCAGATACGTATGTGCCATTGCTGCGAACATATCCACGCGTATACGCAGCGTCAGCATTTCCAAAAAACATCCCCACTCCTAAGCATAACACTAAAATTTTTTGCATTTTTACTCCTTTTATAACAAAACAACCGCCATGAGAGCATGACGGTCAGGGAGTTAGTAAATCAGCTTAAATCATGTGACTCTGGTGATTTTTCGGTTGCCCGTATTTTATATACCACCAGCTCCCCGACCAAGCGGGGATTTAACGACACAACAAGCGCCGGATTTAAGCAAGACTTACTACAGTCCTGACACGCATCTCTGCGTGACAATTTTATGTTAGGAAAAAATATTACAGATTGCAAATTATTATTTTATGCGTCAATTTCTTGAAAACACTCATGAGCTAAAGATATAATTTCTGATACATCTTTATACTCTTCTTCTGTATAACCAAAACCAAGATAATTTAATACGTATAATTGTAATAGATTTAGAAAAACCGAACCAAGTTTGGTGTTTGTTCTTGTACAAATATGTCTGGCTGGAATTTGAAAAATCATATCAAGTCTTGCAAAGCTATCTTTTGTAATTGCTAAACCCTGACTTTTCGGCATAAAAAACAACTTATCGTATTGCAACCATTTTATTCTATGTATTGTTTTTGGATTATACTTTGTAATCTCGGGTGCTTTTTCAAAACCATATATGGGTAATAGAGTGAGCATAGATTGATTTAATAGTTGAACAGCATTATCGTACTCCCCATTCTGAGGAATTTTTTCAGCGTCACATTTCAAGACAACACACGGACGCATTTTTGTTCTGTCTAAAACAAATTCTTCTGTTTTTTTTAATCCTAAATTATATATAGGCAATGTTTTTGCCTCTCCCCTATAGTGATTTGCTTTATCATAGTCCTCAATGCTTATATTTATTAATTGATGCGTTTCCTGACCAGTCGTGGCACGTGATACATTTAATATTTTTCTGCGCATATCCCAACATATTGTTGGACATAAAACAATGTCGCCAACCTCAATATTTACATTTGAGCGATTAACATACATATCATCTATACAATCCCACCAATTCATTTTATATCTGCCCGACATTTAAAGTCTTCAATTTCATTACCAGCAAAAAACTCGGTATCAAATTCATCTAATAACGAGTCATCATATTTCGGGAAAACGATTTGTTTGTGAACAATCTGATTCCTGTTTTTACGGAGTTTTTCTTTGATTTTATTAATCTTTGTTTTTGATATGGTTCCAACTTCTTCATACGGCCGAACCCCATAAAGGTCTTTTTGTAGATTTGCAAATTTCAGCACCTGATTCATTTGAACATTTTTCATAGGCTCTGTTTCAAAATATATGTAATACAACAGGGAATATGTATCATCCATGAAACGCAACAAATCATGCTTAAAAATTCTGGATAGACTTTGTTTGTAATTACCAAGAGCCCTCCAAATATCTATTGTTCTTGGAGAGTTTTCAATAGGTTTTATCAGTGTAAAATCCGTTTCATATTTGGAGTCATATTTTTCTGTGAGAATCAGTTTTTGCTCTATCAAACTATCTATAAACTCATTGGCTTTATTATCAAATGGACCAAATTTATAGAAAATCCAATTAAAATCAGAAAATTTATCCCCGCTTTCCTGGGCAATATACACATCAAGCAAATACAAATATTTTATCAGAATTATGCGGCGCATAGCAAAGCCAGCATCGGCCGCTGCTTTGACAAGCACTTGTACAAAAAGGGTTAAAATTTCCGTTTTGGTCATTTTTTATAATTATATCATATTCTAGATTGTTGAGAAAGTTATTTTAGAGCCTTTGTATCACATGTCAAATTTTTATTTATCTGTCCCAGCGTCCCACTACTAAATAGTGAAACGGTGGGACAATATGTATTTAGGCATTTTCTTTTGTCATGCGATGGGCCGTTGATTTGGATACACCAAGCATTTTAGATATCTGTTTTAGTGTCAAGCCATCATCTTTGAGTTTTTGGACTTGTTTTGTCTGGGTTTGTCGATTTGTGTCAGACATAACCCAGCGCAGGCAGGACTTATCCGCCGGGGACACTAGCTTAGCACAAAAATCTTTAACGCTTTCATCCCCTTTTCCACGACTCTTTGTGTAAGATACTGTGACACACAAGCCCTGGTCAGCTGTATGTTCTTCGGGCACACTTAATGCCATAGAATAGTTCAATATGTTTTCTATAGACGAAGAGCCACGCGGTCCACGATTTTTATCTTTGCCACAATGATGACACCATAAAATTGCACGACCTTTACCACGCTGAGATATAGACCACATATTATATTGAGTCCAGGTATTATGTTCGTTTTCTTTGCCACCTGAATCATATAAACAAGAAATATTATCTATAATGATAAGTTGAGCATCTGCAATTTCATATTCTAAAGAAAGCTGTTGTTCTGGACTGGCTAAATTTGGCATTTGTACGCCATTTTGCATACCGCATAAAAACAAACGCAAATTTTCACGATTAACAATCTTTCCCTCTTCTACAAAGCCTTTTTCCAGTAGAGATAGACGATTTTGAATTTCGCGTGCATCCATTTCGCCGTCTATATACAAGACTTTACACGGGGCCGCAACTTTGAAATTTAAAAAATCAAATCCAGATGCTGCTGCACAAGCAAGAGATAGAGCCATAAAAGTTTTACCGGCACCACGCTCTGCATATAGCAGACTAACACCGCATTCAGGAACCAAAGGGTCAATTAAATACGTCAATGGCTTCAGCTTTTTATCCATAAATTCACCCATTGTATAAACTTGGAATTTTGAGTTTATTACAGCTGGCACGTTGTTTATTTTATTTGTTGTTTCTGTCATAAAACATCTCCTTTCTTGAATTGGTTTATTATTTCGTTTGGACCGTAGTGACAAAACAAGTCGTTCCAGTCACTCATCCCTGTTTTTAGATTTTGTGGCACGATTGCACGTATGTGATAATCCATAGCCACCTTTTTTGCGATTTCATATCCGGTGTTGCGCTGGCTTTCCCAGTCATTATCGGCTGCGATAATGATTTCTTTGTTCGGATATGTTGCTATTGTGTCGTGTACAACATAGCTAAGATTTCCGGCATCAAATGCCGTAAATGTCGGTATGCCGGTAGCCTCAAATATAGAGGCGCCAGTGGCAAAGCCCTCGCATACAAGTATTTTGTTTGCGCTGGATATGTCGCCGAACGGATACAGACATCCTTTTTTGCGGGCACCGGCCATGAAACGTTTTGTGCCGTCATTAAAAATTGTTTGAACACTCCATATTTTGCCATGTATGTCATACATGGGTATTAACAAAGCTTTTATTCTGTGGTCGTATGTCACGTCAGCAGGACAAGATATTTGTTTTTTTATTAAATACGGATGTTCCACAGGTGTATTGCCATGTCCGATACACAACTTTGTAGCAAGCTCACTTAGTTTTTGCTTGCGTTCTTGAACAAGTTGCCGTTCTTTTTTGTGTTGCTCTTGCAGTTTTTCCATAACGGCACGCCGCTCAGGCCACGATAGGTTGGTTGATTTTCCGTCAAATACACAGTGGTAATCTTTGGGTATTGTCCAGTCACCAAACGCATAGCCGTTATCGTTCAATTCTATTGCCCAATAGCGATTGTTTTTACCCCAACGAATAAAACCGCTATTGGATGCTATTGTATTTGGATTTGGGATACCATGTTCAGACAAGGCATTGTATAACAAGCTGATATCAGACATTGTTGCCCCCTTTGTCTAAACTGTTGGATTTTTCTGGGGATAATCGACTGGCAAGCCATTCATCCACCGCCTCACGTGTATATCGGACCATGCGTCCAAATTTATGGTACTTTGGGCCACCGCCACGGGTAATCAAGGTACGCAGACTACTAACAGTTGTGTGTAGCCCCATAACCTGACTGGCATAATCGGCAACCTCGTGCACCGTCCAGTATGTTTTGTTTGTATCAAAAGGCATAATTGCTCCTTTTTGTTTAGTAAATATTTCTTTTGAATTCACTCAAAGCATAGGAAGCAAATTTGCCGTTAGCATTAATTTAATCGCACATTTTTGGTGCACCTGAAATGTATTTTGTAAAATTAATAAGTTAGCTATATTTTAGCTATGTGCTCTAGTGCTTTTTCTAAGCTCTCGATAAAGAATATTTTATCTTTTTCTGTTGTTTTTTCAGAATTTAAGTATTCTATAACCTCTCGTATCGAATGAGAGTTTTTATTTTCTTTATCATGATATCGGGCCAGAAGAGATTCAACACTTATTCCCCTGTACTCAGGATAAGCATCTTTTATTTCTCTTATAGCTTTTTCATCTGCAATAAAATCATTTTGATATTTTTCTCTTAAATGACATTTTGCTTTATAGGCCCGTAAATACAATAAGATACCGTCTTCACCCTGCCATTTTTTGCGTGGAGCTAATTTAAACCCCGACAACCCGAGAATGTCGACCAATTCCTCTATAAACATCATTGGGTTGTCTGCATATGAACATCCAACCCAATTTTGCAAATCCTGAAATTTTTTTTGTTTCTCTGTTTCTATCCATGCCTGTTTGTCTTGTTCATTATTAGTAAAATCTGGCACTTTGATTTTTTGCTTCAAAGAATCAGGTGCTGTTTTTGTATGATTTTGTAATGCCATTGCGCTCGACCTTTGATACAAGGTTTGTCATTATCTCTAATGATATACTATCTGCGGCATCACGCAAGGACTTATCTACGGTATGTATATAATGCCCTGTAATACCAATATGTCCTTTGCTATGCCCCAACAGACCACCAATAATCAGGGGACTTATTCCCAGGTATTCACCAATACTGGCAAATGTATGTCGTAGCGAGTGTATCGCTAGCCCCGGTTTAGAAAATATTAACCTGTTGTTTTTATCACGAGTATTCATTATAACACCCAACATTTTATAAGCAGCAGTTAGATGTCCGTCTTTGGAATCACGTGTTGCTGGAAATACAAAAGGACTGTTCGGGTCACGATATTTATACAATTCCTGTAATAATGTCAGCGCACCACGACCAAAAACTCGCTTTTGAGCACCTGTTTTAGTATCTGGAAAATCAAAGTACTGTTCATCAAAGTTTATATATTCCCATTTCAAACTTTGGATTTCTGTCTTTCTGCACCCTGTTAAGAGCAATAATTTAATCACATTCACCCATACACCATAGACCGCAACAACATGTTCATTTGATAATAATTTGCCAAAATCTGGCAATTCCTCGTAACTAAGAAATATCTCACGAACATTGTCTTTGGGCTTTTTTACGCACTGCGCTGGGTTTTTATCCAGCTTATCATAGCGCATAGCAAAGTTAAACATGGCACTAAGCAGTTCTATTGCTTTTTTAGCTGCATAAGTACCACCACGAACAACGCTTACACCACGAGGTTTAAGACTTTTGGTTTTGGATTTAGTTTTCTGACCAACCTTTATATCGGTCAACAAGTCCTCTAATACACCGCAATTAACGGACTTAATCGGCATGTTGCCAATCAAAGGTTTTATATGATTTTTAATTGTGCTGGCATTATCCTGTATTGTTTTTGGCTTTTTATGCCCAATCCCTTTGTCCATATACCAATCGCACAATTCTGCAACTGTCATGACTTTTTTGTCGTCTGCACGTTCTTGAGCTGGGTCTTTATTTAAACAAATACCAGCAAGCTTTTCTTTTGCTAGTTTTCTAGCCTCATCCGCTGTCAGCACTCCCAGCCTCCCCAGAGAATAATAGCACTGCTTGTTATGATGATTGCGATACTTAATAAAAAATGAAAAACAATCTTTTTGGATACGTATCCCAAAACCTTTGAGCTCGCTATCCCATACGCGTTCACTTTGACCTGTATACTTTAGGTTTTTGATTGTCGAAGTCGTTATCTTAATTTTCATGTTATATCCCTTTGAAAAAGTCACCAATTAGTCACCACGTGAAATAAAATTCACGCAAACCATTTCAAAACACGACATAATTAAAAAACGCTGTAAGTCAAGGTGGCTGTGGAATAGAACAAAATAGTTCAACGACTTTCAAAATTAATCAAACTCGCTATCCTAGTCCTGTCACGCAGAAGGTCGCGGGTTCGAGCCCCGTCAATCCCGCCAGTATTTACCGCAGTTTCCTGCGGTTTTTTTATATCAGGCAGCTATCTGTCTTCGCTGCACTACGCCGGGGCAAGCGGTTAGTGTTAGTAGTTAGTGGTTAGTAAATGAATTATTTTTAGTATTTATGTAGTTGTAATTTGGGATAGATTCTTTAATAAAAAATCCTGCTACAAAAAACCCGCCGATTGGCGGGTTATATCAGTTAGAGCTAACACAGGTGCCATCATCAGACACTTCCACACCTTCGCCGCAGTCACAAGTTAATTTACCATTTGAATCCTTGTCAACTGTGCCATTAGAATTCATACAGTTTTGTGTATAACGATAATCCGATACCGCGACGTCCGTTTCACCAGTAATGCTTAACACCCAATCTTCCATCTTTTCATCCGAAAAACCACCATCTTCACCTGGTTCCACGCCATTTACAGACATACAGGTTGTAATCTGTTGTTTGCATGCAAGCAGTGCAGTTTTGCTGTGTGTTTCGTCATAATCGTTTTGGTTCAAGCATGTTGATACTTCCTGGGTAATACAATCTTCGGCATATTCTTCGACCAATGTATCTTGGGCCGCTTTTACCTGAACCAATGTGCGTTCCAGATAGTTGCGAATAACCTGATTATCTGGGTTATACTTCTTATCTTTGTTGTTTCCTTTAGGATTAGAATATGTATAATCCTGGCACTGATTCAATACACCAGAACACAAACCAATCGCTTTGCCGGAGTCATCGATATAGCCGATTTTAGACCGCAGATAATTTGCCATATATTCCAAATCTTTTTTTAGAGGTTCGTCCTCGTCCGTCATATATGCATCAATATACGCGCCCAATGTACCATCTGAACCCCATGTGTATGTATCATTGTTGGAATCCTCTTGCTTATAATTCCAAGTGGCATACAATGTGTTTTCTGGCGCGTCTGACACAGTCGACTGACCCGGTGTTGAACCCAATACGATTTTACCACCCGCGATATAACGACCGGTTGGATCCAAACAATTTTCATAATCGTCGCCACAAACAAAGTCTTCACGCATACATACATCCAGCTGTTCGACACATTCGCGCAAAGTATATGCGTTTTTCTGTTGTGCAACCATTAAACGCGCATTTTGCAATACAACCTTGGCATTGCGGACAGTGCTGCTCATTGTTTCGTTTGCCTCGGTCAGGCTGCGTTCATAAACGATACACTGTTTATCGATTTCCAAGTCATACGAATTTGTTATGATTGATGTATCAACCCCCTGGGATGCACATGTATCCAAAACAGCTGTTTTACAACGCGCCGCCGCTGTTTTATACAACTGTTCACCACGTTGATTGCTGATACTGTCGTTCTTGTTCGTTGTCCCAAACAGGTTTAAAGAACTGATATCAAAACCACTTGTCAAATCACCAAAATCCAACAGACCGTTCAAATCAATATTTATACCCGTGCTTGTTGTACTGGCGCTGCCCGGTTCGATTTCAATAATTATCTTTTTAATTTTTGCCAACTGATTAGTAATATCTGAATCATCATTGTTTTTAGAATCAGATAAAGCGATTTCAGCCTCGGTCTCGGAGAACAGGGTTTCAATTTGATCCGCGCTTAGACCAATATAGCGAATTTGCTGGGCGACTTCTTCTAATGCGACGGTCGCTTGTTTCAAAGCCTCTTCTGTTTTGGCATAATTTTTTAAATTTTTTGAACAACTGCAACGCCCCTGATTATCATCCAAAACATTACAGAAATTATCCATACATGATGTATATTGCGCCTTGCAATATGCGGTGTTTTGCGCCAATTCATCAATATCCGTCAATTCTGACAACGCATTATCGGTCGCAGCAGACACGCCGGTCAACCCAATTGCACTGGAACTGCGCATACGCGACTGAATATTGGCCGAAGTACGCATACCAACACGCCCCGTATATAATGGTGTATTAACAGTATCCGTCTGGGTCAACGAACCAGCACGGGCCGCAACAGTTTGATTTGTATCCACCGCACGACGCGATGTGACGCCCGTTGCCGCCGTTGTGGCATTACGCGATGGGCGCGCAGCAACACGCGAAGTTGTTCCGCGTGATGACACAGCATTACGGACCGCGGTATTTGTACCTGTGCGTGCCTGGGTTGCATTACGGGAAGAAGCAGTCGAACGCGCCGAAACACTGCGCGAATTTACAGATTTTGTTGTGCTGGGCACTGCGCGTGACGCGGCACGCGAAGACGCGGTTCCACGTGGACTGGCCTTGGACGGTTGTGCAACAGGTGTGATAACCTTAACCTCTTCTGCGGCGGTTTCCGCAGCATCAGGTTCAACCATTTCCGTTTCGGAATATTCGACAATTTCGTCGTACGAAATTGGCGCAACCTCAGCAAATGCGGGCAATACCAACAATCCACTTAATACAGCAATCAGTCTTTTCATAGCAAATTCTTCCCTTCTCTTAGGTTTTATTTTATCATAACCGTCACTTTTCTGCAAACGAAAAATATACCCGCAATCAGTATTTACGAAACCTTTCCTAATTCATTAAAAAATATAATGATTTTTTGTTGCAGACCCAACATCTTTTTTTTATAATCGTGTTCAAAAAGCGATAAGGAAAGAAAAATTGTCCGTATTTAAGAAAGTTGCTGCATGGATTTTTGCATTGCCTTTGATGGGCTGTACAACAGTGCCAACAACCGTGCACGATATACGATTAAAAGAATACCAGCCAAAAATTACTAATCTGGACTTTAACTACGACCCATACACAACACCCATTGCACAATGCTATGCTGATGAATTGACCGCTGGACGCCGTATGTCGGGCGCAACACTTATCGAAGACGGATTGTCCGCATTTGTTATTCGTTCTGCGTTCGCACGCATGGCAACAAAAACTATTGATTTGCAGACCTATATTTACAGCAACGATTTTTCATCCAAAGTTTTAATCGGCGAATTGAAAAACGCCGCTGACCGCGGGGTCAAGGTTCGTATATTACTGGACGATTACGGAACAAAATCAGACATCGTTGATGTTATGCTGTTGAACCAACACCCGAACATCGAAGTAAAGGTTTTTAACACCGTTCAAAACCGTTCTAAACTGCTGTATTACCCACAATTTTTGACCGATTTTAATCGCCTGAATTCGCGCATGCACAATAAATTATTTATCGTCGACAACATCGCGTATATCACAGGCGGCCGCAATGTTGGCAGCAACTATTTCTATCCTGAAACTGCGTCGAATTTTTCCGACACTGATGTTTTGTTTATCGGCGACATGACACGCGACGCGACAAAAAGCTTTAATGAATACTGGGACTATCACTTAGCAATCCCTGCATCTGTATTCCCAAAAGCAAAATCCAGAAAGGCGTTAAAAAAATTAGAAAAATCTTTTGCAGAAATCGAAAAGAACAGTGCCGAAAACATAAAACTGTATAACAACATTATCGATATGGCACAGCAAGAATTTAAAAACAAAAAAATGGATTTCAGCTGGGGGCGCGGAAAATTCTTGGCCGACCCACCTGAAAAAGTCGATATGTCCATGGAAGAAAAAGAACAATACCGCGGCAACATTGTACGCGCATTGCAACATCTGTGGAAGAGAACAGAAAATTCCGTTTATATGTCGGCCGCTTATTTCGTGCCAGGACAAGGCGGACTGGAACACATTTTGCGCGAAGAAGATTCTGGCGTACATATGACAATCGTCACTAATTCATTGGCATCCACCAACGCACCGACCGTATACGCAAAATGGGAGAAATATAGAAAGCAACTTATAGAATCTGGTGCAGAAGTTTATGAGTTTATGGTATCTGCTGAAAACCTGCGCGGCAAAGAACACGACCGCGAGAGAAAACAATCCAGTTTTTCTGTACTGCACAGCAAAACAATGGTGTTTGATGACGCTATTTCCTGGATTGGCAGTTTTAATCTGGACCCACGCAGCGCGTATTACAACACAGAAAATGTCGCAGTCTTTGAAAGCGAAGATTTCGCAAACAAACTGCGAGAAATGATTATACGCGACACAAAAACTTCATGGCGTGTGACACTGGATGAAAATAACAACCCAATCTGGACAGGCAGCCGCCCAGGCGACACACAACCACAGGTTCACAAACACGCACCTGATACATCTGTGTTCCGCAGAATATGGAAATCGATTTGCAATCTGGTACCAGAAAAATTCGTATAAAAAACCGCCAAATCGGCGGACTTTTTTTAATGATGCGATACAAAATGTAATATTAAACTGACAACAAAAACAACTGTGATAATGCTTAAAAAAAACTTGGCTGTTTTATGATTTTTTGCCCCACTGCAACTTTCACATTCACAACCGCAATCGCGCAAAACTAAACACCACGACAGCACCAACATCGCACCGGAAAATATAAACAACCACGGTTCCATCCAATGTGGCAACAAATGAAAATGCGCAGCATCAGGCGCAAACAATCCAACAATCGCCAACAACATTGGCAGACCACAACAAAAAATATGTGGCAATATTGTTGCAATAATTCCAATCTTAACTGCTTTGTTTTTCATAATAAACCCTGTGATTTTGGCATCCCCAGCAGGACTTGAACCTGCATCTAATTCTTAGGAGGAACTTGTTCTATCCTGTTGAACTATGGGGACAACTGTGCGTATTTTATTCTGAACAAAATAATATTGCAACTTTTAAATACGGCTTGTATAATACCACTGATTTAAAACTAAGGGACAAAAAGAAATGGCAACAATAACTAGAAATGATTTTGCAAACAGACTGCGCGAACGTTTTGGTTTAACAACTGCTGACGCATACAAATTGGTTGATGTTGTATTTGATGAAATTTGCGAATCGTTAATCAATGGCGAAGAAGTTAAATTCGCAGGATTGGGCACTTTTAAAATTCTGGAAAAAAATGCACGCATGGGTCGCAATCCAAAGACAGGCGCATCAGCAGTTATTTCTGCACGACGCGTGGCATCTTTCCGCCCCAGTTCCGAATTTCGCGAACGTGTTGCAGGCAAATAAAAAAATCGCCCGAACGGGCGTTTTTTTTGGTGGATGTGATTGGACTCGAACCAACGACCTCTTCGATGTGAACGAAGCGCTCTAACCAGCTGAGCTACACATCCAAAGCACAGACATAACCGTACACAAATATGTTAGAACTTGCAATAAAAAACGCCCAATCGAGCGTTTTTATGCAATTGTTTTTATAAAATTACGCGCAACTTTTTTTATACCACGTGTTTTAAACGCAATGGTTAAAATATCACCACTCTCTTCAATAACAACACCCGCCCCCAATTCATCGTGTGAAACCAATTTGCCAACCATTGATATTTGTGCCTGTTTTTTTTGCTTTGGCGCAGGATTATACGACGCAGAAATTGTTGGTCGATATGCGCGTGGCGCGCCGCCTTGAAAATCAATATATTTATTATCCATTTCTGTAATAAAACGACTGGGCGAATTATAGGCGCGCTGACCAAAAATCACACGCGACATCGCATTTGATATTATGCAACGGCGGCGCGCACGTGTTATCGCAACATAGGCCAAGCGACGCTCTTCTTCCACTGCGCCTTCGGATATTGACTTTTCGTTGGGGAATATTCCCTCTTCCCAGGCGGGCAAAAACACAGTATCAAATTCCAAACCTTTGGCAGCATGAATTGTCATAATGCGAACACAATTATTTTCGACCGATGCATCATCGTTATCGTCCGTCATCATCAGGGCCGCCTGTTCTAAAAACTCTGGCAAGGTATCGTACTTTGAAATAACGCTGGTAATTAATTCACGAATGTTCAGCAATCTGTCTGGCGCATCTGCGTCTTTGGATTCGTGCCACATTTTTATATAGCCAGACGCGTCTAATAATTTTTTCGCAGCATCACGCGCAGGCATTGACGCCCAATCAAAATCAAACGCAGATAAAAATTCATTTGCTGCCGCACGCAATTTTGGTGCCAAATCAGCATTGCGAAGACCTGCCATCAAATTTGCGCCACATCCGCGCAATTTTTCAATCGCTTTATCCCCAAAACCACGACGAGGTTTTGCAATAACGCGCAAGAAAGAAATATCATCAAATGGATACACCAATAAACGCAAGTACGCAATCGCATCGCGAATTTCCATCCTGTCATAAAACTTGGTCGCGCCAATTAATTTATACGGCAAACCACGCGAAGCAAATTCTTCTTCGAAAACACGTGACAGGCTGCCTGCACGAATAAGAACAGAAAATTTAGAATAATCATTTGAATCATCACGCACAATCGCATCTGTAATAATACGCGCCTCGTCCCTGTCTGTTGGTAATGTCAAAACATAAACAGGTTCGCCAATATGCACACTGTCTGCTACACGCAAATCTTTGCCCAAACGACCCGTGTTATGACGAATAAGAGAATTCGCCGCACCTAATATATTTGCTGTACTGCGGTAATTCGTTTCCAGGCGAATTATCCGGGCAGATGGATATGTTTTATCAAAATTTAAAATATGTTTTATTTCTGCGCCACGCCACGAATAAATCGATTGGTCGTCATCACCAACACAACAAATATTTGGTGAATCTATGCCTCGCGTTAACATACCCAAAAATTCCATTTGCGCGTTATTAGTATCTTGAAACTCATCAACCAAGATATATTTAAACTGATTTTGATATCTCGACAAAACATCAGGATTTTTATCAAACAAATCCAAAACCTTTAATATAATATCACCAAAATCAACCGCGTTTAATCGCATTAATTCCGCGTTATATGCATTAAATAATTTGTCCCGGTTTTGCAGTGCAATTAAACCTTTGTCTTTTATTGCAGAAAATTCTTCCACATAATCACCAGGCGTTTTTGTCGATGCAGTCAACAATGATTTTATAACTGCTTTTTGTTCATCTTCGCCATAGATAATAAAATCACTGCGCAGACCGCAACGCGCCGCATTGGCACGCAATATACGCAAACAAATCGAATGAAAAGTTCCGCACCATATATCAGACGAATACCACGCGCCATCAGACAAATCTGACAGACGCGTTTTCATTTCATTTGCCGCCTTGTTCGTAAAAGTCAGAGCCAACACCTGCCATGGCTGCGCCAGATGCTGATTTAAAATATACGCAATTCGCGTGGTCAGCACACGCGTTTTTCCTGTGCCTGCACCCGACAGCACCAACAGCGGGCCATTTGTGGTTTCAACTGCAGTCAATTGTTCTGGATTAAGATTTTCTAGCATTAAATTCACGCATCTATTATAATACAACAAACTTTTATTATCAAGAACCGGAAAAACAAGATGAAACGAATAATTTGCTTTGACATTGAAACAACAGGATTTGACTATCTGCGTGGCGACAGATGTATCGAAATCGGCGCTGTTGAAATACTGGACGGAAAAATTACAGACAACACATTCCACGCATATATTAATCCAGAAGGTAAAATTATTCCACCTGACACATATATGGTTCACAAAATTTCAAACGCTTTTTTGGAAGACAAACCAAAGATGAGTGAGGTTGCACCAAAGTTTCTGGAATTTATTGGTGACAGTCCGATTGTTGCACACAACGGTATCGACTTTGACTTTCCTTTCATCAATCATGAATTGGGGAAATTAAACCTGCCGCCAATTTCACGCGACAGACAAATCGATTCTATTGTTATTGCACGCAATCGCGTTTTTGGTCCAAAAAGTTATACTTTGGACGCATTGGCAAAGTGGTACGGCATTTCATTAACCGCACGTGCAGATGCACACGGGGCGTTAATCGACTCGGAAATTTTGGCCAAGGTTTATATTGAATTGGAAAACACAGCACCAGCACCAGATGTTTCAGAAATTATCGCTAAACAACACGAAGCAATGTTGGCACATCCAAAAATAGGCGCAAATTTTCCATACAGAAAATTCGAGGTTCCGACAGACGAACTGGAAAACCATAATGCGTTTATAGAAAAAATTAACGGATAAAAAAATGCGGATTTAAAAATCCGCATTTTTTTTTACTTTCTGATGATTGGACGCCAACCAGACACTTCTAATTTTTGCAGTTCAGATGGCAATGTAGCTGCATCCAACACACGCCATGTTTGTGTGCGACCAAATGGTCCAATTTTACCACGAACCTGTAATGCGTCAGGTGTTTCCTGCCAAATAACACTGGAATAAATCTTGCCTGATTTTGGGTCCATTATTTTACCGTCTTCATACTTGTTATCATCATCTTCCCATTCCATATTCCAGATAATATCCAAACCAACCATTTTTGGCGCGCCTTTTACTTTGTCTGCAATACGTGTTGGATTTGATAAAGTTTCTGAAATAGTTCCGTCTGCGTTATATAACGCAACAATACGCCCCGCTAATTCGACATCATCGCCGTCCATATATTCATACAAATAAACAACTGATTTAGGACTGTTTGTTTCATCATCAATCGTCTGATATAAACCTGTGTATGGCATTACAGCATACGACGCCAATGGTAATACAGATAATAACAGTGCAGATAATAAATTCTTTTTCATTTTTCTTTCCTTTTTTTATATATCGGACATTTTTACTATACCGATAAAAATCAAAATGCAAAATAAAAAATGCAGCATCTGCCGCATTTTTTTAAACAGTCTTTTGCAAAACCGCAGTAAAGGTTGCTTCGGCAACTTTTTTCCCGCCAACCATTGCGATCCCGTGGAATTTATACAAACTCATCTTCGTTAACAATAATTCAACATGTAATTCCAGTTTGTCCCCTGGGCGTACCATATGTGAAAACTTAATCTTTTCCATTGTGGTAAAATAGCCCAACATATTTTCACGCTCTGCATCACTAAGCCGTTTAAAAGCAACAAAGCATGCTGTTTGCGCCAATGCTTCGACCTGTAATACACCAGGCATAATTGGATTGCCAGGGAAATGACCTGCACACCAAAATTCATTATCGCGCACATATTTAACACCAACCGCACTGGTATCAGAATATTCACGAATTTCATCAACCATACGCATATCGCCGCGATGTGGAATAATTGCTTCTATTTTTTTCGCATCAAACATTCGATATTCCTTTCCTATTATTTTTGTTTAGACAACATCCAACTTTCAATTATAATTTTTGTCTGTGGTTTTAACAATTGATTATCAGTTTGCATTTTTTGCAAAATGCGTTTTGGTGGATAAATACAAATAATATTTTTATTTCTATTGTCTATCATTTTTGTGTGAATTGATTATTTCTTTGAATTTTTACGCAGCCATGCATAATGACGCATAAATTCTGTGCCAGGTCCCGCCGGATAACCCATGTGTGATTCGCCGTCTGGAATATTACGGAATACACCACTGTTTGCACCAACAGACGCATCATTGCCAATCTTTACGCCATTTGCAACGCCAACATGTCCGCCCAGTAATGCGCGGTCACCAATAACAACGCCGCCGGCCAGACCAACACCACTGGCCAAGAAACACTCTTTCCCAACAACAACACCGTGTGCAATCTGGCACAGGTTATCAATTTTTGTACCATCACCAATTGTTGTGTCTGTCATTGCACCACGGTCGATGCAAGTGTTTGCACCAACTGACACACGTTCACCAATCACAACACGGCCAACATGTGGGATAAATATGTTCTTGCCACCTTGGCGGGTATAGCCGAAACCATCTTTGCCAATAACAGCATTTGCGTTAATAACACAATCCGCCCCAACAGTTGCATTTTCAATATGCGCACCACTTTGTACAATCGTATTACGTCCCAGGACAACACCACGACCAATAAACGCCCCAGGATAAATTTTAACCCCAGGTTCAATCGCAGCACCACGTTCAATTGTCACAAATTGTCCAACATAGTTTGTACGCTTTTTACGAAAGAAAACCCCGCGTTCAATAAACGCATGTTTACTGATACCAAAACGTGGTTTTTCGCGATAAATTTCGCCCAATATTTTTACGATATTGCCACGAGGACTGTCTGTGATTAACAGTGTCGCCCCCGCTGGTGCATGTTTTGCCATTTCCGGCTGAACCAAAATGACAGTCGCGCGCGTATTTTCCAACACAGAAATTGGTAAAATTTTGAACGCGTTGCTGTTCTGTTCAGTAGAATAAAAAGCCAATTGACCTGCACGCGCATCTGCAATTGGGGCAACCCCACGCACAGGCGCATTTGCATCACCGCGCAATTGCAGACCAAATTTGGCCGCCAGCGCACCGGCTGTTGTTTTATTTGCCGCCGGCATAAACAAAGATTTTATAAAGTTCATCATAGTGACCTGATTATAAATCAAAAAAATTTTATCCGCCACATTATTTTATAATGCGTGTTTTTTACTTGCGTTTTAACGAATCGTATATATAATAAGTAGTGTTCTTAAAATAATTTTTAAGGGCGGGGTTGAAAAACCCCGCTCTTTCAATAAGACATCTAATAAACGCAAAGGAGTGGATAAATGTCTTTTGTATCTATGCCTCGTCAGGACTTGCTGTTGGCAATTGATTCCCTGGCCCAGGAAAAACAAATCGATCGTGAAATCGTTATCGAATCGCTGGAAGCAGCAATCGCAAAAATCGCAAAACACAAATACGGCGAAGAATTTAATATCATCGCAAATATCGACCGTAAAAATGGCGCGATTTATGTTAAACGCTTGTTTGCCGTTATTGATTCACCAGAATCTGTTGGCGAAGAATACGATCCAAACACTATGCTGACTGTTGCACAGGCAAAAAAATATGCAAAAGACCCAGCTGTTGGCGACACAGTCGAAGATCCACTGCCAGAACCAGAATTTGGTCGTATGGCATTCCAAACAGCGCGCCAAATGATGACTGCTCGCGTTCGCGATGCTGAAAAAGGTCGTCAATTTGAAGAATTCAAAGATACTATTGGTGATATTGTCAGCGGCGTTGTCAAACGCATTGAATTCGGCAATGTATTTGTTGATATCAATGGTAAGGCCGAAGGATATATCAAAAACACAGAATTAATCCCTGGTGAAAGATTAACAGTTGGTGACCGTGTGCGCGCATTAATTATGGATGTTGCACGTTCTAATACCGGCCCACAAATCTTTTTAACCAGAACACATCCTATGTTCATGGAAAAACTGTTCGTCCAAGAAGTACCTGAAATTTATGAAGGCATTATCAAAATTAAATCGGTTGCACGCGCACCAGGTTCACATGCAAAAATCGCTGTTGAAACCCAGGACCCATCAATCGATGCAGTTGGTATGACAGTTGGCATCAAAGGGACACGCATCCAACCTGTTATCAACGAATGCCATGGCGAAAAAATCGATGTTATTTTATATTCCGAAGACCCTGCTGTATTCATTGTTAACGCAATGCAACCTGCAAAAGTCGCAAAGATTATCGTTGATGAAGATACACGCAGCGCAGCAGTTGTCGTTAACGAAGATCAACAGTCTTTGGCAATCGGTCGTCGCGGTCAAAATGTTCGCTTGGCATCACAATTGACAGGTTGGAACATTGATGTTATGAACGAAGCCGAAGAACAAGAAAAACGCGCAAAAGAATTCAAAGAAAAAACAGAATTGTTTATCGGCGGATTGGATGTTGATGAAATGATTGCACAGTTGCTGATTACAGAAGGCTTCCGCACAATCGAAGAAATCGCATTTGTTGACATCAGCGAATTAGAAGAAATCGAAGGCTTTAACCCAGAATTGGCCGCAGAATTACAAAAACGCGCAAAAGATTATCTGGAAAAAGTCGAAAAAGAATATATTAACAAAGGTCACGAATTGGGTATGAGTGACGACTTGTTAAACTTTGACTTTATCAAACGTCCAATTATTATGCAGTTGGGTGCAGCTGGCATTAAATCGCTGGAAGACTTGGCAGATTTGTCTACGGATGAATTGGTCGAAATCTTGGGCGAAGATACAATGTCTCAACGCCTGGCAGGTCGCGTAATTATGAAAGCTCGCGAAATTGCATACGATATTAAAATAGAAAACGAATAACAAAAACAATTAAACGGGGTGTATATATGGCAACATTGACACTTGGAAAATCTGTGACAACTGATGCGGTACGCAGCAAAAAAGGCGACGCGGTGTTCGTTGAACGCCGTCGCCGCGTTGTTGCGCCTGGCAACAAAGAACTGCGAGAAGAACCAAAGGCGCCTGTGGCACCAAAAAATGCAGCCGACGAAAAATTGCGCGCTGTGTTGGCTGCTGCCAAGGCTCGCGAAGAAGAACGCAAAAAACGCGAAGCAGAAGAAGAAGCAGCACGCGCTGCACGCGAAGCAGAAATCGAACGTGAAACACGCGAATATGAACAGGTAAAATCTCAATTAGCGGCGCGCGAAAATGCAAACACAGAATCAGACATCGCAGACGAAGCACCTGTAAAGCCAACAAAAAGCACCCCGCAACAAAAAGTTTTCACAAACAATGCCCCTGCGGGCGGTTCACGCAAAAATCGTGACAACGATGACGAAGAGCGCGGTTCCAGATTTAATAACTCTAAAAAAGATTTTAAAAAGGCTGGCAAAATCCACCTGCGCGATATCGTTATGGGCGACGGCGAAGACGAAGATGAAATCGGTCTGCGTGGCGCAAATCGTCGAAGATCAGAAGCATCGCTGAAAAGATTCCGCGAAAAAGCACGCGCAGTATTTTCTGCCCCACAAAAGGTTGAACGCGTCGTCACATTGGGCGATACAATCACAGTCAAAGACTTGGCTGCTGCAATGGCAGAAAAAGTCGGCAATGTTATCAAGAAACTGATGGAAATGGGTATGATGGCATCTGTCAATCAGACTATTGATGCCGACACCGCAGAATTAATTGCGGGCGAATTTGGCGCAACAGTTAAACGCGTTGTCGTAAAACCATATGCCGACCAATTGGAACGCGAACCAAATCCAGAAAAGTTGACACCACGCGCACCAGTTGTGACCGTTGTAGGTCACGTTGACCATGGTAAGACTTCTTTGCTGGACGCATTCCGAAATGCAAATGTTGCAGCCGGCGAAGCTGGTGGTATTACACAACATGTTTCTTCATACGAAGTAAAAACAAAATCTGGGGAAATGATTACTTTCTTGGATACCCCGGGTCACGAAACATTTACTGCAATGCGCGCACGCGGCGCACAGATGGCCGACATCGTTGTTTTGGTTGTCGCAGCTAATGATTCTATTATGCCGCAAACAATCGAAGCAATCAATCACATCCGCGCAGCCAAGGTTCCTTTTATTGTTGCAATCAATAAAATCGACCTGCCTGAAGCAAACGCAATGCGTGTAAAAACAGACTTGCTGCAACAAGAAGTCCAAGTCGAAGAAATGGGCGGCGATGTGCAGTGCGTTGAAATTTCTGCAACCAAGAAAATCGGTTTGGATAAATTAGAAGAAGCGATTTTATTACAGGCTGAAATGATGGAGTTAAAAGCAGATGCTGAAATGCCTGCTGTCGCATATGTAGTCGAAGCAAAACAAGAAAAAGGTCTGGGCGCGGTTGCAACTGTACTGATGCGTCAAGGCACATTGAAAATCGGCGATGTATTCGTTGTCGGCGAAACATTTGGTCGTGTTCGTGGTCTGATTAATTCAAATGGCGAGCGTGTGAAATCTGTTCGCCCAGGTCAGCCAACTGTTGTGTTGGGTCTGAACAGCGTTCCAAATGCAGGTGACGAACTGCGCGTTATGGAAACCGAAGCGCAAACCCGTGAAGTCGCAGATTATCGTGCACAAAAAATCAAAGACAAAGCAAATGCTGTTAAACGCTCGTCCTTGGAAGAATTGTTTGCAAAACGCGATGACAGCAAAAAACTGATTTTGCCAATTATTTTGCGCGCTGATGTTCAGGGTTCTGTCGAAGCAATTTCCGACATGGTTAAAGAAATTCAGACAGACAAAGTTGGCGTTGAAATATTGTCATCTGGTGTTGGCCAAATCACCGAAGGCGACATACGATTGGCAACGGCATCGGGCGCTGTAATTATTGCGTTTAATGTTCGTGCAGATGCGGCTGTTCGCGACATGGCACGTGGCAACGGTGTCGACATCAGATATCACAGCGTTGTATATCGTATTACAGATGAAATCAAAGAAATATTGTCTGGTAAATTGGCACCTGAAAAACGCGAAACATTTATCGGATATGCAGATGTTATTGCCCTGTTTACAGTTGGCAAAGGCGTACGCGTTGCGGGCTGCCGTATGACCGAAGGCACGATTAAGAAGGATGCGTTTGTTCGCCTGTTGCGCAACAATGTTGTTATCTATGATGGCAAGATTGGGCAACTGCGTCGCGAAAAGAACGAAGTAAAAGAAGTATCTGGTGGCGTTGAATTCGGTATGTCTTTTGATAAGTATAATGACTTGAAAGAAGGCGACCGTGTTGAATGTTACGAGGTCGAAGAAGTTCGCGCACAAATATAAAAAACGCCCGATTGGGCGTTTTATTTTTTTACAGATTACTGCCCATCTATGAATTTGCAATCATAGTCAAAATCGTCCAATGTTCTTGCACTATCTACAACATAATTTTCACCAATATACACATAACCAGATTGTGCATTCGTAAAACCATATGAATCAACAGGCATGCTACAACAGACAGATAAATAGCCACTTACACCACCTTTGCTAACAGGTCTGTTTACAACACATCTGTTATCTGTTTCTGAACAATCTATAATGGTATTGGATTCGTCGAAATCAACTGTATAACCTTCATGCTTCCAGCGTGTTACTTGGGACGATATCTGTCCCGCACAATGACTAAACGCTCCTCTTTTCATTAAATCCTGTGCACTTTGTGAATGTTTTTCAAATGTTTTTTTTGATAATTGTAAAATCGCTTCATTAGTAATCGCAGAAACCACTGCTGCATTGTCATCTGTACAATCCGAACGTTTTGGCAAAAATATTTGGTTATCACCATATTCCACTATGACTTGGAAATTGTGTGCCAGGGCATATGCATACAATTTGTCACACAATGCCTGTATTGCTTTTTCGTCCAGTTTGTTTTCCAAATAATCCACCATTTCTGATCTTAAATTAGTATCCCTTATCGAATCGCAATATGCGTTTTGTAAAAACATTGAACCAAATAAAACTGATAAAAACTTTTTCATTTTAACACCCCCTCGCAATGTTCAGATTGTCTAATCATATCTTTCGCTTTGTTTATCATTGTGATATTTAGCCCCATACCAACTACACCAGTTGCAACATTAACACCACTTATTACATTTGCCGTGGTATTTAGTGCCTTTTCTTTGTTTGGGTCAACCTTATCACTGTTTGCCGTCGCACTGACTGCAACCCCAGCGGTTCCAATTGCTGCGCCAGCTATACTCGTTCCCATTGTTGCACTCATTAAATTTTCTATTTTCTCAATATTTTTAACATCTAAATTGCCGCACCATGTGGAAGCGTCATTTAATTTCTTTACAATTGGATTTTCTATTGGATTTACACCAGCCAGTTGTAATTCTTTGCTTATATCTGTACCGGATTTAACAGCTTGGTTGCACGCTTGGATTTGTTGAATCAATTCAGATTTATCGCGATTTACACCCGCAATAATAGCGGATGCAATATTGGTCGCAACATTACCAGCCATTAAACCAGTTCGCCAATTACCCAAAGATTTTGCTTTTTTTTCTTTTGGATTTAAACTGTCAAGTTTTTCTTTTATTTGAGCAAAATTTTTTATTGTTTTTATCAAATTTTCATCAGACATCTTTGCAATTGTATCTGCATCACAAGCACCCAAAGCACAGATTTCATTCCATAGTTCATCTATTTCTGCATCAAGTTTACTTTTCGCAATACCAACCGCCAACGCACCACCACTGGCTGCGGCGCCTATTGTGTTAACCGCGGTATTTGCCTTTGCAACGCCCGAAACAGAAGATATAGAATCCGATATATTTGAACATACCGATTGTATAGCGCTGTAATAAGATTCTGCACGACTAATAATATCGTCATTAGAATCCGCACCAAAACATTGGGAAAAACATAATCCCCCAATCACTAAAGACACGCCTATTTTTCTTAACATACTTTTTGCCTCTTTATTTTATCAAATTTTTATTTTTTCCTGACTTGCCGTTTATTATTAAATTTCCAATTGCGCCACCAGCCGCGCCAACACCGCCAACTGTGGCGCCTGTTTTAACTTTCTTGGCAGATTCTTCTTTTTGCGCATCCCAGGCAGCGGCCGCGTCGGCATCGCCCGACAACGCGCGTGACAATGAAGTATATGCGCCACTGGTTTTGCCAGTGTTTACATCATCGTACAAGCCAGCTGTGGCAGCATCAAAGATGACTTCGCTTTCAATTCCGGGCGCCATACCAAGTGCTTCTTTACGGGATTTTAAACTGGCAGCCAGTTCTTTGTATTGCATAACCAATGGTGTTAAAGCATTTGCACCAGGAAGTTCGTTATTCTGTGTACCACCAGCAATACGCCCAGAACCATATTCGCATGTAAATGTTGCCAGATATGCGCGCATTGCGGTTTCGGCTTCTTCATCCGCCTTTTGTTCCGCCAGACCAGACGCCAATTGCATACCACCAATGCCAGTCGCCGCCATAGTCGCAGCAGTTAACATCTTGTTCGCAGTGGACTGTTCACGGGATTTCGCTTCTTCATATGCTTTTTGTAATTCTTCCAATCGTTCTTTTTTTACATCATGTTCTACTAATTTATCTAGGAATTTTAATAATTGTTCATCTGTCATATTTTTTACATCGAACATTTTTGTTTCCAAATGGTTCTTTAATTTTTGTACATCTGATTGTAATCCCACAATTTGCACATTCATTTGTTGTGACAATTCTGATTCTTTTTCTTGTGTTTCTGAAGATTTAGCAACTTCTGGCAAAACATGTTCTGGTATTTTGTTAATGTTATCTATATAAGAATTTTTTGAATCATACATTGTTATTAATTCTGATAATTTTTCCTTAAATTGCTTTGATGATGTCATATAATTTGAATCAGTTGAGTCATAAACAGTGGATGCACCAGCATGAACAATACCAAAAACATTTTTACCGTCCCCTGAAATATAACCACCACCAGAATTTCCACCCCAAGTATCACAAGTAGTTGCTAATATTTCAGGAAAATATTTTGATTTTTCTAATGCACGCCTATCACATTTTTTATCTATTTTTGCTTGTAATGCTTTCAATACATCAAGGGATTGTAATCTTGTATCCATATCCAAACTTTTGTTTGTGATTGTTTTTCTTAAATTATTTTCATCTTCTCTATATCGTTGAGCACAATCATTAAAAATTATAGTGCATTCACTTGCTTTTAATTTATCCCCTTCTTCTCTTATTGGTTTTATGTCAAATTTCGGTAAAAGTTCTATCAGTTTTTCTTCCATAGTTTCGACAGTTGTCTTTTTATTACCTTTTGCAATAATATCAAATATATCTCTGATAGTCTTTAATTCAGAATCAGGTATTACTCTTGCCCAACCCCAACCGGCATTTATGACATTTGTTTTTTTTGTTGGAACCTTTACATCAAAATATGATTCACTATGATATTGTGGTTCTGTCACTAACCATACAGCAAAATCATTTGGTATACCAACTTCTTCGGTATCAGGAATCCATGGTGTATAAACTAATCGCAATGGAAATCTTTCCCCTTTATAATTTATTGCTCTATATCTTACAAGGTCTTGGTCTCCGCCTTTTACGCAGTGTCCAGCAGACAAAATTAAATTCGGGGATATAAATTGTGCAGAACAATTACCTATACCCAAAAGTGATTTATGTTCTTTTTTTTTGTTATTGATTTCATCTACGGTATAAAGTTTTTCATAAATATATGTTTGTAAAAGCACAAACTTTTTATATGGCTCAGTGGCCCACATTTCATCGGTCACATAATATCGATTATCGGTGTCGCCAACGCCAGCCAAAACAACAGATGGCATAAAGCACATAAGTAAGAAACCGACAAACGCCCCTTTCATTTTCCCCAATCCCCAAATAAAAAAACCACCGAATAAATTCAAGTGGTTGGAGGTTAGAAACTACAATACGGTATAGCGGGCTTATTCAATGTATTCGCCGCCCTCCAACCCAAAGTTGGAGTTATTACTCGTGACCGAGTACCGCATTCAGGAGTTTCTACGCCCCAATATCAGAACACCTGATATCAATTTGCATTTTATCATATTATATTGATTGTATAAAGCAAAAAAACGCCCGATTGGGCGTTTTATTTTTCCAGTGCCGCAATTATTTCGGCAAAATTTTCATCAATATTACCACGGGAATCAACCTGCGCAAAATGAACACCGTGCGCCGTTCGCAACCATTCAACTGCAGGTATTGTTTCGTTAAAAAAGTTATCCAACCTGCGCCGTATCACATCAACAGACGCATCATCTGGGCGATTACTGCCTGCGTTAATGCGCTTGTTTATACGGGCAATCAAAATATCTGTCGGCGCATCAAGATATAAAACATATATATCAAATTTATCCGCATAGTTTTCAACCAACCATTTTGCCTGGGAAACCCTGCGTGGGAACCCATCAATAATAATGTCGCGATTTGTATCAATACTGTCACGCATCAAATCAAACAGAATTTCATCCGGCACCAGATCCCCAGTCGATATGATTTTTGCAATATCACTGTCAGCCGGCATAGAACGCAAAATCGCCCCTGTTTCAATATATTTATACGGATGTTGCGACATCAGCATACGTGAAAAAGTCCCCTTGCCTACGCCTTGGCCACCCATCATCAAAATCATCTGTTTTTTATTTTTCATGCACATATTTTACCATAAAAAATAAAACTGGGCAAATATTGCCCAGTTTGGTGTTCATAATCAAAAACACACAAATTATTTTTTGCTGTTTTCGATTGCAGCGCCCAAGATGTCGCCCAAAACAGAACCACTGTCTGCTTCGTTCGAGAATTCTTTGACTGCCTGCTTTTCCAATGTCACCTGCAATGCACGAACAGACAATTTAACAGTGTTGCCTTCGACAGAAACAACAGATGCTTCTACTGAATCACCAATGTTAAATTTAGATGTGTCTTGTTCTGACTTTTCGCGTGACAGGTCTGTACGACGGATAACACCGCGTGCATCACCTGGCAATGCCAAAATCAATTCATCAGGTGTGATTTCGGAAACTGTGCCGCATACAACTGCGCCTTTCTTGACAGATACAGCGTTGTTTTCTGCGCTTTCAGTCAATTGTTTGATACCCAATGTGACGCGTTCTTTTTCTGGATTGATGTCCAAAATTTTTGCTGTCACTTCTTGGCCACGAACGAATTTTTTCAATTCTTCTTCGTCCAATTTGTTCCAAGACAAATCAGAGATATGAACCATACCAT
>JAEIGA010002529.1_pt1 | contig 29116 bp, 22 predicted proteins | sample 9270691 | NCBI WGS metagenome assembly JAEIGA01 (sample SAMN17057246, study PRJNA624740) | gut metagenome | biome: biome; isolation source: fecal sample | host: Bos grunniens | place: China: Xizang | collected 2019
CAGTTAGATATTTCATTATAATATCTTAAATCATAAGATGTTGCCATTCCTAAAAAATTATCTTCTTTATTAAAAATTTTATAATAAAAAATCACTATAATACCTCCCCAATAGAAAATGCTAATAACACACCTGTAGGCATATGACTATAAACATTATTATTAGTGATAGCACCAGTAACCTTTTTATCTGATTTATAGAAATTACGCCATACTGTTATTTCTTGACCTGCATCAGTCATAACTTTAGTGCTTGAAGAAGACTCTCCGATTGTTCCTGACGGCTGAGTAACAACTTGTCTTGCAGAATTTGCTTTTAATGGAGTTCTTGTCCACCAATATCCTGCTTGACCATTTGGATAATTCTTAATTAAAGCATTTGTATCTGGGAAGTTAGAATAGATTTGACCTGTAGATAATTCTTTATTATATATTGAATCAGATGCAGCCCTACTTGATACTTCTGCATATGCTGGTAAATATAATTTATCAGTTGTTTCAACAATAGTGCCATTCTGAGCAGCATTATCGCCTTCTGATTTGGTTGAACCATATAAAGACCTAATTGCCACTGGCTCAATGATTTGCTGCCATGGCAGTGAAATGCCTGCAAACACTTTTTTATTTAACCATTCTCTAATATCAGATACGTCCCAACCACCATCATATAGTGTGTTTGAATCTCCGCTTTCACTTGCGTCAAATACATAGCTATCATCTAATAGTTCGTCAGCGACGAATGACATTGCAGCACGCGCTTCAGAGTCTGGCTTAAAGTACATCTCAGTAGCGCATCTACTAAAGGTAATATCTTGTTTAATCCAGGAACAAATCTTTCTGCATTCTTCATCTCCTAAATCATCGAACCATAATTTAGCATAATGAATTGTACCAGTACCATAATTACTCTTAGTACCTGTTGCATTTGTCTGGGCGCCAAAACATAATTTATGCTCAATAGCAGACGTTGCTGTGCTTGTTGCAATTTCTAATTTAATTTCATCCATAGAATAACGATTATTTGTATAGATATATAAATTAGGGTCGCCTTTAATATGCCTAATAACACAAATATCTCTATATTGTGCTCTTGCGGTAGGCTTATTAACAGATACAGCTTTTGTTTGGTCAACATTCCATTGGATTACAGGTGCAGTATATCCACTTGTTGTATAAGGGGCATATAATCTCATACCACGGTTTAATGCAACTCCGCCGCAAGAAACTAATGTATTATCTTTATTTGTTGTGCTATGGCCCATAGTAAAGTCAACAGCTAAAACGAAGTTTTTATCTTCATTAAATAATTGATAATCAGTAATAATTGCATTTGCGCCAGTGCCGTCAAATGTAACTGGTTCTTCAATTAGCGGAATTCCACCATAATCTGGCATATAGCCTAAATTCATGGTTATTTGAGCTCCATCCGCAACATATTTTCCTAAACCATTTTCTAGTGTTAGTTTAGATAAAGCGTGTAATTGAACTGCGCTTAATTCAGTTGAAGGTGTAGTTGTTGGTATATTTGCAGTTGAAGTTTCCCAAATTGGGAATACTTTTGTTTCTCCAGTAATAAAACCAGTAGATTTATCCCAACCATTAAATAAATGATATTTATTATCTGCAACCGCAGTATTTTTAGTTGGTGTATCAAATTTAGTTTCATCAAATACAGCAGATTGTCCATATTTAACTTCTACTATTGCTTTTTCACCATCTGCATTAGAAATGATGCTACCGTTCTCATCACTGTACCAAGAAACAGTATAGGTTCTGATTTCTGGATTAAAAGTTCCATAGAAATCTAATTCTGTTGTCACGTACACTCCTTCAAAAGTAGGATTCCATGCTTTGAAAGTATAATTATATTGTGCAGTAGATTCTTTAATTAACAGCCCTTGTTCAACTAACTGCGCTGATGGGTCATCTTCTGCTGTTAATAAATGCATTTCATCATATAAAATTTCATAGATAGGAGTTTCATCTCCCTGTTCTCTCCAAAATCTTACTGTATGCTGAGGAATTATATCTTTTTCATCGTATACTAATGTTAATTCAGGCCAGATTTCTGCGAATTTTGTAATCTCAGATTCTCTAATTGAACCTAATTTTACAGTTCCTGTTAATACAGAATTGCTAGTTGGTGTAATACCATCTGCTTGAACTCCGCTACATTCAGCTAATCTATTTAACAACGTAGCGTTTTCTAAAGTCCAATCTATATTAATCAATCTTACAATTGTTAAATTATTTGCTTGTTGCGCTATATTTAAAGTGTCGATTTGAGGACAGTTTGTTAGCACTAATTTATTTAAGTTATCATAACTATCAAAATGTAATGTATGTAAATAATATAAATTATTTCCAATAACTGTATTGATTGCAGCAGGCAGATATGCTTCTTCAAGTAAACCATTATTAGCAAAGACCGCATCAGTAATTCCAGAGCCTTGAGCAAAGAAATGCTTTAAATTTTGAATACCTAAATAAACAGTTTTTAATGACGACAAATTCTGAATATCTAAATACTCTAACAATTTATTATTAGCACTTGTTGTTAATTGTGATAAATAAGTATTTGTATAACCTTCAGTACCATTACCAACAATTAAAGTTTTTAATTTTTCAGCAGTACCAAAAGTACCTTCACTTGGATAGAAAGTAGAAATATCTCCAACAGATTGAATTTTTTGTCCATTAAAAATAGCGACCTGGTTATCAGTCATATCTGCAAATGGACTAGTAATTTCATACTCTTCTCCAGCTTTTGCTCTTACAGTTTCAATATAGCTTGGTCCAAATTGAACATTTAGATACATATCGCTATAAGGAATTAAATTAAGTGTATATTTAGGTTTTACAACCATTCCAGTTGGAGTTTTACATCTCATTAAGATTTGTAAATCTTGAGTATTTCCTGTTCTGTGCTTACTTGCCATATATGCTTCTTGGTCTCTATCCCATTGCCTACGGTGATATTTTTTACGACCTTGCATACGTAAATTTAAATGGTCAGGAACTCCATTACGGTAAGTTCTAAAATATTTTCTTTCAGCGTCTGCTAACCAAATTGCTTCTGGGAACTCTTCTTGCCATGTATCAAATTCTTGAATTAAATGCTCTGCACTCCAGCATTGTTTTTCTTCTAATTGATTATATAACGCTCTTAATTCTTCATGGAATAATTTACGAATTCTTCTATACGGAACGCTTTCTGCAGCATTAAAATAGAAGGTGCCTTCTTCATCTTTATCGATGTCTTCTTTTCCATAAGGCATACGTAATTTACCAGAGTTATCAATACCAAGAGACGTATCATTATCATAATCCCACCAGTCGAAACGATAACCTTCATTAATTGCAGCAGCATCATCATCAACAGTAAACCAAGTAGCTTTATCCACTGCAACCTGAGCTTCCGCAACCAGAGCTTCCGCCTGAGCAACAGCATCTTCACCTGCGCCCTCTTGCTCTTTTAATGCAGTTAAAGCATCTTGAGCGCTTTTTAATTCTGCTTTTGCGGCATCTACTTCCGCTTGAGTAATATATAATTTAGACCAGTGCCAGAATGAGTTCTTAGCACGATTATCCATCATTGTATATCTTTCAGTAAATAAATAATAATATAATGCTGCTGGAACATTTACCCAGTCTTTTAAATTATTATAATATTCCTCATCAGAAGAAGTAATAACCCATTTATAGAAAGCATTCCAAATTTCAATATTTGCGGCAGACTGTTCATCACTTACATCTGGATGCTCGTATCTCATTTCAAATGATTCATCTCCGCCCCATTTATCAGCATATAAATTATCATATGCTTCATTTCCTTCTTTCCATAGACTTTCGTCTATTGGATATTTAATTAAAGATTTTTCTTCATCTAAATAATATCCAGTTTGGAATGCGGCATTAGGCATATTGTTATCCAGAATTTCTACAACGAATTCTTTTGTATCATCTGGGTCATATGCTCTTGTTTGGTCTGTTTTCTTTGAATCTCCAATGTTACCAATAGCATAGAAATGCCAATCAGTATCTTGGAACTCTCTATGAGTACTTAAATCTTCATTACTTTCCTTTAAGAATACTACACAGTTTACAAATTCCATTGTATTTTTTACAAATGGATTGCGTTTTTTACCTACGCTATCGTATGGTAAATATCTATCAAATCTTTTTGCAATTAACGCATTATTAGCATTTTCAGAAGATGCAATATTAACTTTAATATTAAAATAGCTGGTTGGGACAGAAGTTCTTGTTAAACCAACTTTACCAGTACCATCTTCAATTTTAATGGTTCCATCTTTTGATTCGAATTTACTTCTAATAGCCCAGTATTCATCTTCTTTACCTTCATACATTTTTAAGATTTTTTTATGGTAATAATTTCCATCAAAGCACATTAATAAATCAATATTTCTGCCAGCATCTCCATATTTATTAGAAGACGTTCCCTGTCCTGAGTGGAAACCATTGCTAAATATCCAGTTATCTAATGCTGGGTCTCCATTTCTATGTATCATTTCAACACTTGTATTACCAACAAAATTATCTTTATCGTTTGTAAAATATGGACACTCAATTTTAATAACTTTTAAATCAGGACGCGCATTTGCTAATCCTTCTGGAGTTAATTTACCATTTACGTAAATTTCATTTCTTAAAAATCTATCTACAATTTCTTCTGCATTTTTACCATCTGCAATGAAATTATTTAAAACATCTTGGTCAGATAATGCCTTTCCATATGCTTTCATTCTATAGATATGAACGTCGCAATCTTTAGAACCAATAGTAATAGGCACTGGATTAGCTTGAGTAAATGAAGTTGCTACACTAGTATAAGTCATTGGGCGGAAAGGGGTTCCATCTTCATAACTTAATACCATAGGTATCTTTTCTGCGGACGTATTAATTACTCCGTTGACTAAAGAAGCAGGATTTATATTGAAATCAAATTCAATAATATCTTCTTCGCAATATGGAATATCTAATTCTGCAGCACTTGACCTTACGTATCCAGTATGAACCTTCATTTCTAAACCGAGATTAGTATCACCAACGGCACCAGGCGCCATACAACTTAAGAATGTTGTATTTACATCAGCTACATTAGTTGTTTTAAATATTGCTTTAAATTCTTTACCATTACCATCTGCTCCATCAGCTCCTAAAACTGTATATGGGTCAGCAAATAGGTTATAGTTAATTGTTGCGGTGGTTCCTGCCTTAACGCAGAAATAGCCATCTCCATTTTCATCAGTCTGCCATCCGCCATTTACCCAGTCAAAGTTATCAGATAAAGTCCATGTAATTGGTTTTTCATTTCCTTCATCATCATAAGCATTATTTTTAAAGATATTATAATCATTGTCTTGATTAGTTCTACCTACTGGATTAAAATCTAATTCAAGATTGGCTGTAATAGGACTAATTTCATATGGGAATTCAGCAATCTCAACAGTAATTGTTTTAGATACATCGCCGCATTTAATTTTTAATTCTTTTGTTCCAAAATCTAATGGTTTGTAGTTCCAAGTCTGCTCAGAGCGGTCTACAGTTTTAGTAGATTGTAGAACATCATTTACATATAATTCTACTTCATTTTCTAAACTATCTGCTTTATAAATAGTATATTTAATAACTGCAGTAGAATATTGTTGACCTTCGGCTGGTCCTGCCATACGAATAATTGGAGCGTTATTACCCTCTTCCGCAAACATAATATCATAGTATAAATGTTCACTTTCAATAGTTTCACCTTCAATTACCCCTGTACACCATACTTCAAATGGATACGCGCCATGTCCTGGATTTGGAATATCAACAGACATAGAACGGTCAGTTAATGAAGTGGTAATTTTAGTCATTTCTTTACCATTTAAATGGAAATAAATAGTCTTTTCTAAATTACCATATGGCGTAAAAGTATAAGTGATTTTAGAACCTGTTTTTATATTAGCATCGCTAAATTCAGATTTAATAAACATTTCAATCACTTCAAATGACCATCTTTTGGTACTCTTTACTACAATAGTAGCTCCAGTATCTTCAATAACTTCAGAAAATGAAGCTGTTAATTTTATTGTGTTAGACCCTGTTGTTAAATATGGAGACACATCAAAAGAACCCACTCCAGCTTTACGAGTAAATGAAGTTTTTAAAGTGTCATTTACATATAAATAAAAAGTAATATTTTCTTCTGTAATAACTGTACCTTCATTAATATCTTTTAATTCTGCATTAAAATTAATTACAGCAGGTCTACCTTGTAAAATTGAGAAGCTTGTTTTCTCATCTAGCACTCTTAAGATTAAACTATGAGATGCGGCAGCTCCTCCACTTCCGCCTTTAACAATAGTAGATGCAATAACGTTACTTTTATCTTCTGGTTCTAAAATTACATCATCGCCAGTATGCAGATATAACGTAGAAGCATCTTCATTATAAGTAAGGCGTAATTCTGCATTATCGCCTTTAAAATCTTGTAATGTTTTTTCAATGTCTTCGACTCTTGGATATAATGCTTTTGCTGTTTCGCCTTCTACAACAGTAGCAGTACCAATAGCATTGCTATTTTTTTCTACGTCGGCTTGCAGTCCTGTAATAGTAGCATGTTTCATAGCTTCTTCCACAGCAGCACTAACAATTAAACCCTTTTCATCTTCAGACACTCCTAATGTTTCTAATTTTTGCGGTAAACGCATTTCATTGCCATCTTTATCATAAATAGCAATGGCTTCCGCATCCATTAGTGGAAAGTCTAAACCGTTTTTCTGAGTCAGACCAGAAATTAATTCTATACTTCCTTTATAGTTTTTATTACTCATTTCCTGTCTATCTCCTTTTACTCTACAATAATTGTAGTTTCTCCTAAGCCTTTATGTTCTGACTTATATATATTATAATTTGTATTATTATATTCAATATTTTCGTTTACTAAAATAAAGCCTCCAGATAAAACACCGTATCTAAAAATAGGAACTCCATATTCTGTTGGAGAGCAATAATACATATAATTCTCTCCACTCGCGTCTACTGTAAAACTACCAATAGATTTTGAAGTGCTTAATATTTTTCCTTCTAATCCAGTAAAAGAGTTATCTGCAAATGTTTCTACTGTAGATATTCCATAGAATACTTCATAAGTAAAAATAATGTTTACTGTTGCAGTTTTTTCATCTTGAGCACTTGTAACAGTTAAAATACATTCTATATCATCAGACCAATTAGTTGTTTGATACTCACAAGTTCTAGCATCTGTTGATAAATCTATTGTATCAATTATCTCATTATTTTGTTTAATTTCAATCTTTTGAGATTTAACATTTCCATCAACAGTCCAAACAAAATTAACAATTCCATTAAATACTTCATTTTTCTTTAAGAAAGTAATATCGCTTTCAAAAGATTTTATAGATAAAGGAATATAAGTCATATTGCCTAATTCTGCCCAAATTTTGTCAATCTCTGCATTAGTTTTTTCTAGCTCAGAATTAGTTGTAGAAATTTTTCCATCAAGTTCTGTTTTAGTTGCGTTAATAGCATTAGTAAAAGTTGTTTTTGTTGTGATAAATTCATTATTTACAACTTTGTTTTGAACTGGATTTTCAGAATCTTTTAACGCTTCATCGACGGTAATTTTAGAGACGTTAATTTCATTTACTCCAATTGTATATGACTGACCATCAACAGTAATGGTCGGTAAAGTAGTTTGGTCTAACTGGTCATATCTAATATTAAATTTAGACGCATCATTTTCCCCGGCTGAAAGCTCTACACTATTAATAGTAGGCTTTGACTCAATTTCTTCATATTTTAAGTCAGTTAACTGTTTGTCCATATAGAGTTCTTCTATTTTATGAACAAGACGAGTTAAACTATCAGCTGGTGGATTTAATAAATTATCAGAAAATTCATTGATATTAAGACTTTTTCCAATGGTTAGTGACACATATTCTGTACGTAAATCATACGCAGGAGTATTGTCATCATTAAGCTCAAAACAACGCAAGCTTAATAAAACTGTCCCTGGAGATTTTGTAATATCAAATGGAACATCCCAACCTATTAATAAAGTTTTGTCATTGTCCTTATCTAATTGTTTATAGTCAATAGCAACTAATAATTCTTCTTTATCCGCATTAACAAACTGAACGCCCCAAGTTTTATCTCTTAAATCTACACCATCAAAGTATCTATCTAATGCAAACCAAATTGTTTCGGCATTGTGCTCTCCTTGCACAGCCAATTGTTTAAAAGAAGGGGGAACTTCAATTTTTCTAGTATTTAAATATACATTAAAAGAAGGCTCGCGACCAGGAATTATATCTCGTTCCGCAACATCTAATTCAGCTAATGTCTGCAGTCTTTCTTCAAAAGATTTAGATGTAATCATTTAAATATCTCCTCCTCTATCTGTTGATAAATATCTATATTCATTTGTGTCATTTGTTCTATTTGATAGAGTTTCTTTGCTACATCTTTAGAAATACTATCAAACCATTGAATACGTTGAGATAACGTAAAATTATCATATGTCAAATTAAGATTAATTACTTGAGAATTTTTTGCTACATGGTTTTCAATTAATAAAATTGAAATTTGGCACTCTCCCATAGAAACCGTAATTTTATTATCTAACGACACAGAAAAAGATGCATAAGTGCGGTCTTCCGCAACTTTATTTAATTTTAAAACATCTTTATTTCCTTTTATATCTGTTATCAACAAGAAAGGTGTTATTCTTTTGTACTTTATTGGAATATAAAAAACCAATTCGTCTAATTGATAAGAAACGTTGGCATCAAATTTTAATAATCTGATATAGTTTCTTTCAACATCATAAATAATATTTATAACAATCCTCTCCTTTCGGCATTTGAATATTCTCTCTTATATCTAAAATTATATTTTGGTTAATTATAGATTATTGTCCGCATAAAAAAATGGCGGAGATTTTATAAAATCTCCGCATATATTAGAATGAAGCTCCTTGCCATTTGCCATCTTCATGAACTAAAATTCCTGTCTGACCTGTAAAGCATAAGCATTTTACAGCTTCACTTTTAAATCCTCTGCTATCTACTGTTCTTATAATTATGTATAAATCATTTTCTAAAAAATTATCATTAGTTCTTGAAACCGTTAATTTATTTTGGTCTGTGTCAAAAGACCATTCTATATAATCGGGATGAGTAGTTGTTATATCCCACTTTTTTAATTCTCCTTCTACTAATTGCCCATGAGTAGCGCCATATTTAAAATCATCAGCTTTTCCCGGCATATCAATACGTAAGTCTATTGTGTTTTTATCAAAATGAGACGTATCATCTTTATTTAATTGCAATATTGGTGAATTTGGTCTAGCCACATTTTCACTTAAAGTTAATTGAATATCTTCAGAAACCGATTTAAAATTTTTATTATCTGAAGCGAAAGGGGCTTCAGTCTCTGGGTCAATAGTATAGCAAGTAAGCTGTCCAGGAATAGATAAACTATTATTAAATGTCTTAAATAAATTATTAATACTATCTAAGACAGCATTATCATTGTCAAAGTTAAAATCTAAATATTCAATAGTTTTAAATAAATTATTCCAGGTATAAACCTCTTCATTATTTAAAGATAATTTTATTGAAGATTCATATCCAAATGGCTTATTTAATTGAATAGGACAACCGGTTCCTAAAATTGGTTGAGCTATTAATTCAAAAGTATTTGAATAAACATTATTATCATTAATAGAAATTGTATTTGAATTTGAGGCAGTTGTACTATCTTTAGTATCACCTATATAAAAAGAGTTGGATACCGCGCTAGACATGTGTCCAGCTCCTTGATTTTTAGTTACGGCTTTAAAAGATATAGGGAATGATACAATTAATGAATTTAAACCTGTAAAAGTAATAGTTGTTTCTTTTTCATAAGTTGTACCACTATACCAGAAATCTGATTTCTTTAATTGAATAGTCTTATAACCATTAACTAAATCATGCTCATTACTTATAGTTGCTTCAATAGGATAGCCAAATCTACCATTGCTACTAGTTATTTTGGATACAACTCGAAATTTAATAGTTGCATCAGTATCAGTACGACTAACTAAGCTACCATATAAAGTATATTGAATTTTTGGACTATTGGAAACAGTATGCTTTAATATTTGAATTTCTGCCATTTTTCTGCCTCCTTAAATTATTCCATAAATTGCTTCAATGACATCAGTTTGATAATAGTCATGAGAATACTCTGATTCAAACTGATGAGTAATTTGGTTACAAGCTATGCAATTTAAAGAAGTTTCATCTACAATAGAACAGTTAACATGATAAGTAGTTGCGCTACCTGTGCTTCCAGTTTTATCAGAGTAGCCACCTATTCCTCTTACATATTCCCCATCTCTCATACATAAAACGTTTGTTCCTTTTCCTTTGAGACAAAATCTAAAAATTGTATAATCTAATAACTCATTTCCTATTTCAGCAGTTTTTCCTTCTGCTAACTCAGAACCGTAGAGCTTTTTATTGATTGTATTTTGATTATGCATTTTAATCCAACCATTTTTCATTGAGTCCCATCCAGAAATTGTCCCTGAACGAACATAAACTTCTCCTAATCCGCCCATAGCATACCAAATTTGGTAAACCATATCTCCATAAACTTGATTATGTAAAAAGCCAGATGAGGAAGGTTGTTCATTTAAATAATCATTATGCTGGATATATACGACTCCTGTCCCAATATTCGCCCAATTTAAAGGAATATCATCTTCTTGTTTTGATATTAAATCTACTCCAATTAAATTAAAATTTTGACGAACATCAAAATCTGTAACACAACCAGTGCCCCCTTCGGTTACTGCCATTGGGCCAGTTCTTTTTTGTAAATGAATATCTCCTTCTTCTGCAAAATAAGGGTCTGGAACTCCCTGTTGATACGTGGTAATTCCTAAATTTTGTCTAACATTAGCTCTTGTTAATTCATTGTCTTTTTTTCCATTAAGAACTGCTACAGCTCCACTAGTTATGTCTTCAGATTTATGAAAATGATTAGAGTTTTCATTGCTATTATCTTTTATAGTAAAAACTTTATTTTTTACACGTGTCTTTTGAATAATATCTGTCATATTATTTCTCACCTCTTTGCGCATAAAGTAAAAAAAGAAAAGAAGAGCAACTATTCATGCTCTTCTTTTCGTGATATTTATTATTTAGGTGTTCCAGTATTTCCAGAAATAGAACCAGACCAAGTCTGAGCTGCTGCAGTACCAGTAACTGCCAGATTAGTAGTTCCAGTTGAAACGTCTTCACCAGTTTTAAAGTGTCCTGCTGTTCCAGCTGTACCTGCTGATAATGCAATAGTAGGTTGAGCAGTTACCTTAACACCAGTTAATACTGTTGCAGTAGATGGAGTTCCTAATCCAGTTAATACTGCATCTCCAGTACCATTTGCACTTACTTGACCGTTTGCTACTGTTACTGCTGTAGCTGGTCCTGCTGCAGAAACGTCTGTAGCGGTTACTCCAGTTACTACAGTTGCTCCAGTTCCATCTGAAGCTACACTACCAGTTGCAACAGTTGTAGCACTAGCATTTGCAGTTGCTACAGCTGCAGAACCTGTTTCAATTCCAGTTACTACAGATGTAGCTGCAGCTAATGCAGCAACACTTTGAGCTGAAGCAGCCTTTGGCACAGTTACATTTGTAAATGTATGTGGTGTAATTGAACCATTTGCAACTGCTGGGGTTACAGAAATTGCAGTTCCTAAAGTTGTATTAGTTGCAGTTACAGATTCAAAAGTAGGAAGAACTGCTGGAGTTGTTGGTGTTGTTGGTGTGTTTGTCACCCAAGTAAAAGTTAAAATCTCATTATCTACTTCTGCTTTCCAAGTTGCAGCAGTTCCTTTGGTGCCCTTGCTTCCTGCGGTACCAGAAGTTTTAACCTTTGACGCAGTAACAGAGCTATTTGCAGTAACATTTGGAATTGATATTGCAGTTCCAGCCTTAGCTACATCAACCGCAGTTTCAGCTGTAGCTTTAGAAGCAGTGGTGCTTCCGCTAACTCCAGTAATTGAAACAGGGCTAATTGTAGCTGAGCTTGGAGTAACAGAATTAATTACAGAAGTAGTTCCTGCAACCCCTTTTAAAGAAGTTGTTGCTAATTTACTTGTACTCTTGCTAACTTTACTTGCTGTAACACTTGCACCTGCAGAGTTAACTGAAATAGTTTCTAAATTTCCTGTTGCTCCAGGATAAGTTTTAACAACTGTTGCAGTTCCATTCGCTCCAACTGCGGTGCCAGAAGCTGTTGCTTTAGTTATGATATCGGTAGTTGAAACAGTTGTTGCTCCTGTTGCAGTACCACTTACAGAAGATGCCTGATTGCTTCCAGATACTGTGCCAGAAAGACTATGAATATGTGTATCTACAAACGGATTTCCTAATTCTTCCCACACAGATGAATTTGCTGCGCTAATATCAGAAGTGCATAACCATTCCGTACCTTCTGCTGTAGCATGCCATACGTCTCCGGCTCTTGCAGAAGTTATTGCTTTAACAGCAGCTTCATTATCTTTACTACCTTTAAAAACAAATACTCCTGTTAATTGCGCGATAGCATCTTCTTTATGAAGCGCTTGCGCGTCATGAATCTCGTATTGAATATCTGGAGACTGTGGTAATACTACTTTACTAATTTTATATTGTGAATGAGCCATTTATAAAACTCTCCTTTTATTTTATTCTATTATATATAAAAATAACAATCACTGTTATTTTTAATTAACAGTGATTGTTTTGTTTTCTTTTTGTAATGTTGGCGTAATAACTTTTGTTTCACCCTTAAATTCAACAGAAGTAATTTTTGCCTTATCATAAGAACCTTGAACAGAAACTTCTTTCTCAGTTCCTTCAAATGTTGCATCAATATCAACTTCTTTACCAATGAAATTCGCTTTAATTTTATCTCCTGTAAAGATTGGTGCAGATGCAGTAATAGATGGAATATCTGTAACAACAGATAAAACATCATTAATTGTTGGTAATGTTCCTGGGCTAAATTGTGCGGCAGTGTAGCTTCCTTGATTAAAGTCGGCATTGGCTACTGCTTCTGCTTTATTTGCCCAAACAAATTTTAATAAAGAAGGGTCTTCGGTATCTATACTAGTAATCACACCTTCGGTTGCAAAAGATGCTTTTTGAGAAGTAAAAGAAGGTGCTGTATATTCTGCCGCAGTGTAAGAAGGTAAAGTTCCTACACTCGCAATTTGATTAATAGATTGTTTTGAAATTTGTGGAGTTATTGTCGGAGCAGAAACTGTTCCAGAAACCGCAAATCCATTATTATTTTTTTCAAAAGTAATATCCCCTTCTGCTACTACTGTGCCGATAACCTCACCTTCAGGAAGATAAGTTCCTCTAGCTGTAATAGTAGTAGTATCATATCCTAAGTTTATTTCTACACTTCCTGTAGGGGTGTAGCTAGCTCCAGTTACTTCAGTGACAAAATCTTCTAAAGTTCCTGTTGCGCTATTTTTATATGCCAATGCTTTTAATTCTAAAGCATTTTGCAATTCCACAACTGTAATATTGTCTTGCATATTTAAATCTGCAATAGTAAAAGATTTTTGAACAAAATCTTTTCCAATATTTTCCCATAAATTTTGAATAGTTGCGGAAGTAACTTCATTTAAATTAGCATATTTAGTTGGAGCGTATCCTTCAACTTTAGCATATATTGAATATGCATTATCTCCTTCTTTAATAAAATAAATACCTTCTTTTGCGTCGATAGTTGGCACAATTGCGCCATGATATAAACCTATCATTGATTATTAATCCTCCTTATTAAATAAAGAGTTAACGCAAACTCTCTTTAATAAAAATGAGAAGGCATATTTCAGCCTTCTCATTATGTTATTTATTTTTAATTATTGAATTGTCTGCCAAGATAATGCAGCGATTAAAGTATTTTCTACTCCAGTTGCTCTGTTAACTTCAGCTTCTAAATCAGCCTGTTTAGCATAAAGTTCGATATCTAATGCATCAATAGCTTCTTCAATCTGAGTAGCAACTGCTTTTTCACCAACTTTGGTTTCTAATGCAGTAGCTCTTCCTTCTAATGCATCGATGTCGCCTTCAGCAGTGTCAATTCTTTCAACTGCAGCTTCTAAATCAGACTGAGCAGCCTTGGTTGCAACAGCAGCTTCATTTGCAGCAGCTTTAGCTTCAACTGCATCCATTTCAGTTTGAAGAGTATCAATTTCGCCTTCAGCAGTATCCATTCTGTCTTTTACGCCATTGATAGCTCCTAATAAATCTGCAGCATCCTGAGTATCAGAAGTAATATAATCTTGGATTTCTTTTAATGTATCTTTAAACTGTTCAGCTTTTTCTGGGTCGTCGAAACCAGCATCTTTGAAGAAGTAATCTACATCTTCCTTAACTGCGGCAATAGCTTCAGCATTAGCGCCAATAGCATTGCTTAATTCAGTCTTATCTGCAGCTTTTAAGTAATCATCAGAGATTGCTTTAATATCTGCAGCGTTCTTTTCTTCAGCAGCTTTTGCTCTATTAGTTTCTACTAATACTGCTGCATCTACAGTTTTTACAACTGTTTCTTCAACACCTGTTAATTTTGCTTCAACAGCATCGATATCTTTTTCAGCTTGTTCTACTCTACTAGCTAAAGCAGAAACAGTTCCTTCAGAAGCAATTCCTGAAGTTAATTTCTGAATATATGCTACAATAGTTTCAACACCAGCATCAGCAGGTAATTCACCTACATAAGTTCTTACTGCACTTGCAGCATTTGTAGCATAACCTTGAGCTTCTGTTTTAGTTGCATAATCACCAACAGCCTGCTTTCCTGCTAATGCAGTTTCAACATCTGCAAAGCTATCAATTTCAGCGCCATTTGTAATTGCTTCAATTGCATCATAATTAGCTTTAATGGAAGTAGTATGTCCATTAACTACTGCTAATAAAGCTTCATATAAAGCAACGTGTTCAGCTAATTCGTCTTTAGTAGCTTTTTCAGCTAAGGATTTATTAATATTTTCAACCGCTGTCTGTAAACCTGTGATTGCTGCTGTATCATTAGTTTCAGCAATTAAAGTGCTTCCTTTGTACAGCTCTCCTTTACCATTATTTACAATAAAATAAAGTCCATTTGCATCCGCGTTTGCAGGTTTTGTTGAACCAGTAAAGAATTTTACTAACATACTTGTATCAGCCATTTTAAAATCTCCTTGTATTTTTCATTTTTTAAATAGTAGTCCATGATAATCTACTATCTGTGTATGCTTGTGCATTTGCTAAAGCAGCCTGTGCGGCGCCCGCAACATCAAAATCTTCTACATTTTTATATGCGGCCGTACCTAAGCTTACTTTTAATGCATCTAAACTATTTTGAGCTTGTGCTAATAATCCAGTTTCTGGATTGTTAATTGCACTAATATCTTCTTCATTTTTAGCAATTCTGGAAATTAATTCACTAACATCAGTAGGGTTATCTGAACTGCCGCCAGTTCCACCACTATTTTTCAATGCATCAATTTGAGATTGTAAATTAGTTAAAGCTATAGCGTGTCCTTGAATTGCATTGGTATTTTGTTGAATTGATAAATTCATATCCGCAGCTTCTTCAGGATGGTCAGCTAACCATGTAGCTAATTCTTTTAATGTTTCAAAGTTTTCTGTATTTCCATCTGCTAAAAGTTCAGTAGATAAAACTTCTGTAGCAATTTGGCGTATTGAACTACCAACATCTTCACCTATTAAAGTATTCACAGATGTTTTTAATTCTTCTGCCTGTTGTTTTAAAGTTTTTATATCTGTATCGTGCCCAGATAGAGCCCCACTCATTGCATTAACAGCCGCTAATAAATTACTAATACTTGTTTCATTTGTATTAGTTTTTTCTGCAATTTTATCTGCATACTGTTTAGTAACTGCTTCTAATTTTTCAACGGGGTCTTGAGCTAAAATAACGCTACCAGTAAAAGTAGCTCCATCTAATTTTGCAAAATTAGATGTGTCTATTTGGGTATTTGTAAATATAACTTTGAATTCGGAGCCAGTCCATATATAGCCCACACCGGTGGTTGTTAAGATATAAATAATATCTTGAGACTCTCCTTGCTCAGGAAGTGTATCTACTATTTGTACCCATTTTTTTAATTTACTTTCATCAATAGAAGCTTTTAATTCTTCCATTAAAAGACTGCTTCCATCTTTTTGTAAAATAAAAGATTTGTATTTACCGTCATCCAGTAAAACTTTAATTGTTTGCCCCGCATATGCAATAGGAGATTGCACATACGCTTCTGCTTCACTTATAGACTCCCAAATTTCATCTTTATCTAAAGGAAGGGAGTTTGCGCGAGCAAAAGCTTTTAAAAGAGTTTGAATGTTTTTTTGTTCTAAATCAGCCATTTTCTTTTAAATACCCTCCTTATAGAATTATTTTAAAAGTTGTTTTTGCCGCAACTGGAATAGCAGTTTTATAAGTGTAAACATTATATTCTATTGCAGAATAACCATTTGCGCCTTCAACTTCTAATATTTGTTTAGTAAAACTTGGAGCCATATTTGTGTCATTTCCTTGAACATACGTAATATTTTGAACATCTCCTAAATGAGAAGGATATGCAAATATAACATATTGTTCTCCAGCTAACATATCTATAGAAAGCTCATCTTTCTTTTGTGGGTTTAACATACTATCAGATAAATTTCTAATATTTTCAGAGGTTAATTCCGGTAGTTCGCCGGTTCCTTTTCCAAAGAATAGATTTCTATATCCATAATAATAAATAGGTCGAGAATTCATAAACCCTGCGGAAATAGCTCCTTCAGGACTAGCTTCACCTAAATTATTATTTTTAATTGTTCCCGCTTCATAAGAAGCCTGTGATTCAAAAATAACAGCTCCATCAGAAATTATAAAGTTATCTGAAGCTCCAATTGGAGACACTGCGTTACCATCATAAATAACTTGACCATTTTTCATAATAACGTGAGTCTTTATTTTCCCCGCGTCATTTTGAATGAATTGAGATTGTAGCAGAACTGAAACAGAGGTACCTGCTTCATATTCAGTTTTATCACTACTTACTAAAACAATAGCAGGTTGTTTATATTCTGCGGGAATAACCTTTGTAGTGATTAGCTTTAATAATTCATCAAGGCTAGTTCCCTCATTAATAACATCGCCTTCTTTAAGTCCACCTAAATCAGTTCCTTTTAAAACGTATTCATTTTGAGTTTTAGATTGAATAACCCTTTTTTCACTTTGCGGATTATAAAATACTATCTCATCAGTGTCGCTAGTAAAAATAACGTCACCTTTATCAATAACGCCCATCTCAATTTGACTATCTATGTTTTCTTTTGAACCAGTTAAGAATTTAACATTAATCATTTTAAATGATGTCTCCCTTCAATTAAAATAATAAAATTCTCGTTCATTCTTTAATAAACTATTTTTATTTAAGTCCATCTAAAAATATTTGTCCAAATAATGATTTTATTGATTTTTTATAATTTTTTTGTTATAATAAATTATAAAATAAAGGAAGGTGATAAAGATGACAGCTTATGCTTTTACGGATATCCATGGCTCATATTCATTATGGAAAAAAATTCAAAAATTTTGTAAAGAAGATGATATAATTTATTGTTTAGGAGACTTTATAGACAGAGGTCCAGGTGGTCCCGCAATTTTTGAAGAGATGTTAGAAGACCCAAGAGTTATAATTCTTAAAGGCAATCATGAAGATATGTTTGTTGATAGCGTTTACTACAACTCTGAAGATTTGCCATTTTATATGGAGCATTATGGACACCAGGCGGTAAATTATTTTGCTAATTTATCACTCGACGAACAAAAAAACTTTATTTCAAAATTAGAAAATCTTCCTGTTGAAGTTGGCTACACTCGCCCCGATAAAAAAATAGTTTTTATGACTCATAGTGGGGCAACTTCTTTAACAATGAAGTGGATAAATAATCATACTCGATTATGGAATCGAACTCATATGGATACTCAAACGTACTGGAATGAAAATAAAAATTTTTATATAGTTCATGGACATACTCCAGTTCAGTGTTATAATAAAGATGAACCTATGTTTTATTGCGACAATCATAAAATTGACTTAGACTTAGCTACTTATGAAACTGGAAAAATTGCACTTTTAAATTTAGACACTTTTGAATATCAAATTTTTAAAAAATAATTTATAATTAAAAAATGAAAAGGAGAGTATTATGAAAAATTTCTTTAACAAAATTAAAACTTTTTTTGCCAACTTTTTTGCTAATCTCAAGGGTAAGCTTTCAAATGAAAAAATTATCGAGGAAGATTTCTTTGAAGAAGAAGAAAAGAGAATCAGTGATATTGAATTAAAAGAACAGAACTTCCATTATTTTCATGACTTAGGGGCGCAGAAACGTGGAATGATTTGCAAGGCAATAACTGACCTTTTAGATGCGGATGCTGCAATGAAAACTGAAATTGATACTATTGAAACAGAAATTCAGTCTTTAACTCTTTTAAAAGAGGAAACCATTAAAATGAGAAATGAGAATAGAGTTATGTTAAAAGAATTAATGACTACTATGAAAGATGAGTTTCCACAGGTAAAAGTGAATGAAGTAAAAATTGGGTAGTTTTAACAAAATTTTAATTGAAAAAAATTATATTAAATACGGAATTTATATAAAAGGAATGAAAGCAAAGAGATATTTTCTCTTTGCTTTTTTATTTTGATAAAAAGGAGTTTTATTGAAATGATAAATCTATATAAACAAGACGGAGAAACTCTATATGGAATTAAAGAATTTATAGTGGACTCCGCCGAAGAAGTTCAAAATTTACCAACAAAAAAAATTGGAGTTGGTAGCACTGCTATTGTTATTTCAGATGGCAGTATTTATATTTTTAATGGCTCTCACAAATGGGTTTTGTTTTCCCATGTTGGCGGAAGTGGTGGAGGAAACACTCCAGCTACAGGAGACAACGGTGGGACATTAATTGAATTTTAATAAAGGAGTTGTTAAAAATGACAATTAGAAAAATTAAAGATATTAACAACGTCGAACATGACATATATGCAGCAAGAGCTACCGCTGATGAAAACGGAAATAATATTGGGAATACTTATGCTGCGAAAACCGCTTTAACATCTCATGTAGACAACAAATCTAATCCTCATGGTGTCACTGCTACACAAGTTGGCGCTTATACTAAGACTGACGCAGATTATCTGTTAAGTAAAAAAATGAACGATTTCTCTCTTGAGCTTTATAATGGCACTGGCGGAAATCCAAAGCCTGTAAGATTTGCCTCTTTTAACTATAGCACATGCCACTCAGAAGAGGGTATTGCTGCAAAAATTAGTATGGTATCTGGTCATGGAAATGGTTCTTCTTATACATTTTTAGAAGATGCAATAATTAAAGTAAATCATTTAGGTCAAGTAGAAGTAGATAATTTTAAATACTATGGTCAAGATTGCGGCGCCTATGATGGAGCTAATAGACAATATGGCGATATCTTTTGGTTAATAGACGAAACTAATAAAATTGTAGATTTCTATGTTTTAATGGGTCAGTATGCTAGATTAAATCAAACGCCATGGAAAAGATTAACTTATAGTTCAAAAGGAACTGTAACTCAGCATACTAGTTGCACTGTTTATTCAAGTGGAACAAAAAATTGGGCAAACAATAGTGAAATTGCTGTAAAAAGCGATATTGTAGCAGGAGTAAATACTACTTATTCATTAAGCAAATCTGGCTCTACTATTACTTTAACTGGTTCAGATGGTAGTAAGACTTCAGTTACAGATGCAGATACAAATACAGATACAGCAGTAACGGCTGTAGGAAATCACTATACCCCAACAAAATCAAAAACTATTAGCGCAAGTTCTACAACTTCTGCAAGCTGGGGCAGTACCGATATGGTAACCGGCATTGAAGTAGATGCTGCAGGACACGTTACAGGAGTAACGTCTATCCAAATGCCTTCTAACCCAAACACTGATAACAATACCTCTCATAGCCATAGTGCAGGTGTGGGTTTAACAGGTTCAGGTAATGCTGGCACAAGTGGTGGCACATATACTTATAAAGCTAAGTTAAGAAGTGAGACTGCATTAACTGTAGATTCTTCTGCGGCTACAACTACGTCTGGTCGAGTATACCCTGTTGCAGTAGACAAGTCTGGTTATTTAGCAGTAAATGTACCATGGACTAATACAGATACAGACACTAATACTACGTATTCTTTTGCCACAGGAGATAGTAATGGACAATTTAAAGTAACCCCTTCTTCAGGCAGTGCATATAATGTTTCTATAAAAGGATTAGGAAGTGCGGCTTACGCAAACACTAGTGCATTTCAACCTGCGGGCAGCTATCAGCCAGCAGGTAACTATATGGATTTAGGGTCTACTCAAACAGCATCAGGAGTTAAAACCTTTAGTAATGGTATTAAAATTGGTTCAGCTACTTTAACTTATTCATCAAATGCATTAACCATTACATTTTAGTTAGGAGGTATAATATATGGCAACAGTAACAATTAAATGTGACTCTGCTCCTAACTCAAAAACTTTTAAAAATTCTGCATCGGTGCGTGTAACCTATGAAACATCTGGTGGAACTTTAAAAATTACTGAAATTGAAGGTAAAAGAACTGATGGTTGGACTACTTATAACTACGATACTAGCTCTTGTGCCGTAATTGTTGGCGGTGTTGAAAAAACTGTTTCAATAGAGCAAAGTATGTTTGGTCCAGATTGGAAAGCATGGGATGTAACTAATACTACTTGGAGTGGTATTACCTATAGTTCAGTTAATATTACAGTTAAAATGCCAGAAGGTGGTTTAGCACATAGTAGCGCAGAATTTAAAACCGATAGTGAAATTAGTGTTCCTAAAAGCAGTTATACTGTAAAATATGACGCCAATGGCGGAAGTGGAGCTCCATCAAATCAAACAAAGACATATGGAACTACTTTAACATTATCAAGCACCAAGCCTACAAGAGCTTCTATTGTAGAAGAAAATAAAACTACTGCATATGCTTTTAAAGGCTGGGGAACTTCTAAATCCGCAAAAACAGCATCTTATCAACCTGGCGGAAGCTATACTAAAAATGCTGGTATTACTTTATATGCGGTTTGGTCTCAAACAACCTCTACTACATATGATATTTCATATGAAACAGGAACTGGTTTGATTATTCCAGGTCAAAGAAAAGCTAGCGGAAGTTCAATTACTTTAACTTCAACTAATCCTTCAAAAGACGGATTTACTTTTAAAAACTGGAATACAAAATCTGATGGAAGTGGAACAAGTTATGCCTCTGGCGCAACTTTTTCATCTAATGCAAATACCACTTTATACGCTCAATACACAGCATGGACGCATACAGTTGCTTTCAATGCTAATGGCGGAAGTGGGGCACCATCTAGTTTTACTAAAACTGGAGGAATAGATGGAGTTATTCCAGAAACAATTCCTACTAGAAATGGATATGTGTTTAGATATTGGAATACCGCATCAGACGCATCAGGAACAAGATATGAACCAGGTGACACATACACCGCAGAAAAAAATAGTGGAACAATTACTTTATATGCTATTTGGGCATCTCAAAGTATTACAATAGATTCAAATAAAAAATGTAAATCATTATATTTCAGAGAAGACTCTTCTCTGTTAGGATTTGAAAATACATATACCGTAATTGCGGGAGAGTTTATTGAAGGAGCATCATCCGTACAAATTAAACCAGGTAAAATGTATTTTTCAGAAATAATTGAAAAAAAGAGTTAAAAGGAGTATAAAAAATGGCACAATTATTGGCATCAACAATAGATGGTAATTTAACTGTAAATGGATTGGCTACTTTTTCAGATTCATCTTCAACAAGACAGGGTTTAAATTTTATAGGACATAATCCAGTAACTCCAAATACCGACACAATAGCGACATGGAGGGCATTTGGAACAGGCACCGCCTATGTAAATCAAGATGGCGTAATTAATAATCAGCCTTTCACATATGGTTTTATTGAAAACTGTGTAAGTCCCACTGGTGTAGTTCACCAAATTTTTAAGTCTGTTGGAGAAATTCATGGAATGTGGATAAGAGCTGGAGAGCAAAACTCTTGGTATGAAGACTCCGTAGGATGGGTCCAAATTCCTACAGGGGAAACAATTAAAAAACGACTGTGGTATGGTACATGGACGTCTGGTTCAAAAGACATTTCTGAATCAGATAAGTATACTATGTTTTTAGTTGCTTTATCAGGGCAAGGAACATATATTCCAGTATTTTCAACTGGTGAGTATGTAAGAGGTGTTGGTGGTTACGTAAACGCGACTCCAACAGATTATACTTATCAATTTGGGGCAACTATTTCTGGAACTACTTGGACTTTAGTAAACTGTGATTATTTATATCATGGCTCAGGAGGGTCTCACGGAACAAGAACAGTTGCGGGAACTAACACTTTTCAAATTAGCGCAATTTATGGTATAGTATAGGAGGTTTTGACTATGATAATTTATGTAACATTAAATGATGAAAAAAGAGTTATCTCCGCAAACTATGACCGTTATGGAAAAGAAGAAATTGCGGTTGAGCTTCCGCAAGAAATAAATGACCTTTCAGAAATTCATCAGTACGTATATGATGAAGAAAAAGAACAATTGGTTTATCTTAAAGATAATACATCATATGTTATCGAATCAATTAATGATTATGATAAATTAGAAGCACAGATTCTATATACAGCGATGATGACTGATACCTTAATGGAGGGTTAAAATATGAAAGATAAAATAGCAAGATTTTATAAATTTAATTTATGGACAAAAGATATGGTCGAAATGGCGGCAATTAAAAACATTATCTCTTGGGATGATGTTGAAGAGATTTTGTCTATAAAATAAAATAGATTGATGAGGAATAAAAATTTTATTCCTCATTTTTTTAATATTAAAAAGAAAGGATTGGTACAAAAGTGAGTGACAATTCAAATAAATTTTTAGGAGAAGCTGGAATTAAGCAATTATATGCTTCAATTAAAGACAAAATTAAATCTGAAATAAAAATAGTAGATGATAAAATCAATAATATTAACGCCGGTGGTTCAGATATTCAAAAGCAAATTGAAAGTTTAAATAATGAAATTTATTCTAATACTGCATCTATTGCAGAAGCAGAAAAAAGATTAACTGCATTAGATGGTGAAAATGGAAGTGTTGCATCAATTCAAAAAACTGTAACAAACAATAGTTCAACACTTTCCAACCATGATTATGCTATTACTGCTCAAGGACAAATTCTTGAGAATTTAAAATCATTAACTCCATTGCCTGAAATGAAAGTGCATTTTCCATATAAAGGTATGCAAGATAGTGGAGATTGCATAATTATTCAAATTCCAGTTATTGGGTCTGCAACAGAGACTAAAACAGTAATGATTGATTTAGGATATTATGAAGCTGCAAATGGATTAAAACAATATTTAGACAACAAAAATATAACTCATATAGATTGTTTAATTATTTCTCATTATCACTCAGACCACGTTGGAGGGAATTCACTTGGAGACCTGGTAACTTTAGACATTTTAAAAAATTATTTTAGCTCTGAAACTGTATTTTATTTACCTCATGGAGCGGATACCACTATTCAAGCCTATATAGATGATTTAAACGGAGAAACAGATGAAAGTGATTTTACAGGAGTTCAGAGTTTTAAAAACAAGATTGAAACATTTGCAAATGGTGGTGATGAACCAAGAGGGATTGAGTGCAAATATCCAAATGAAAACACTGAATTAAAAATAGAGAATGCATTATTTAAATTTTATAATTTAAAACCGGAATATTTTAATGTATATAAAGATACTGTTTTAACAGCTACTTTAAATATTGAAAAAGTGCCAAATTATAATAATTACTCTATGGTAACTAGCTTACAATATGGAGATAAAACTTTCTTATTCACAGGAGATATTGAAGAAGCAGCTCAAAAAAATATTTGGCAAGATATTCCTAATCCTGATGTATTAAAAATAGAGCATCATGAATTTAATTATAGAACTTATGATAAATACATTAATAAAATGACTCCACAATATGCAATAATATGTAATTATGCCACTCCATATGGTTTAGCCAATGATAGAATGCATCGAAGAGCAACTACTACGGCTTTAAATAATATATCTGAAATATATCAAACTAATTATAGCGGAAATATTGTAATTACTACAGATGGCACTACTTTAAATTTAACCAGTGATAATGGTAGAACTAATGTTACTGGAGATTTATTTTTAAATGCGGCTATTGGAGTTCCACCTTTAGGAGAAGACTTAAAAAATGGAATAGTTGCAGACATTAACAAAATTATTATTCCAGGTGCTTATCAAGTTCAAGCAACAAGTAATGCAAAAACTATTGCAAATATTCCATGTGATGATTCTGGCTTTAAATTAATAGTTGAATATTTAAATCCTGGGTCTAGTGAAGCTATTCGTCAAACTTTAATAAAATCCAGTGACAGTGATGCTTTTATTTTGCATAGAACTGGAATAGCTCATTCAGAAAACATAGAAAATTATGAGTTAGATTCTAAAGGAAAAATGCATCAGTTAACTTTGGCGGAAGCTGAAGCTGTTGCGGCAACCGTTAAATGGTATCCTTGGACTACTATGACCCCATTTGTAAAGGGAATTGATATAATCGCTTCTGGTAAACTTACAACTGTCCAGGACGGAGAGTTAGTAAACGATAAAACAGATAAAAATGCTACATATCGTGATTTAAATAACTGTTTCGATTTAGTAACATATTCTTCTGCATATGGACAAAATGAAACAATAAAGATAGGTGACAAAACCCATGATAATTGCTATGACTTACACAATGTTCCAGATAACATTAAAGGAGGCTTTACTCTAAATGTGCACCAGGTGTCTACAAATCGTATTTTACAAATGATTTATGACAATTATGGTAATTCAGCTATTAGACCTGGAAGGCTAGATTATGCTAGCGCTTCAAAATTTACAGAATTTAAAGACAAAAAATTTAGTCCTTTTTATTATGCAGAGTCAACAAGTAGTAAGATTACTGAAGACGACATTGTTGAATGGAAGTGGATTGAAAAATAAGTCATATTTTTTTAATCATTTTAAACAAAAAATAAAAAACTTTGAGAACATTATTTCGTAAGGAAGGAGTTAAAAATTTATGGATTTTATGACTCTTGCACTCTTACAACAATATATTTCTAATACTATTTCTAATGGCGATTTTGGGAATGGGAAATCCGCATACGAAATAGCATTAGACAATGGCTTCTCTGGTTCGGAACAGGAATGGCTAGAAAGTTTAAAAGGACAAACTCCGCACATTGGAGAGAATAACCATTGGTTTATAGGAGATAAAGACACTGGATTAATTGCTTCACCAGATTTATCTTCATACTATCATGAAGCAAATCTAATATCTTTATCTACCGAAGAAATTTTAGAAATATGTAAATAAGGAGAGTATTTAAAAAATGGCAGATATTAAGAAATTTTTAGACCAGTCTGGAGTTAGTACGCTATGGTCAAGAGTTGCGGAAGAATTAGCTAAAGTTGATAATAAGGTTGCTGGACACGAAACAAGAATCGAAGCAGCAGAAAGCAAAATTGAAGCTTTAGAAAAAGGCACTTATGATGATACTGAAGTAAGAGGTTTAATTGCTGATAATGCTACCGCTATTGGCGAAAACAAGGCAGCTCATGAAGCAAATGCTGCAGCTATTGCAACATTAAACGGAACTGCAGAAACTGTTGGTTCAGTAGCTAATACCGCAACTTCCATCGCAGCTGCTAAGGTTGCTGAAATCGTAGCTGGCGCAGATGCTAAGTACGATACTTTAAAGGAAATCGCAGATTGGATTCTGAATGATACTACTGGTGCAGCTGATATGGCAAACGATATCGCTGCTTTACAGGGTCAGTTAGCAGGAGTTGAAGCTACAGTAATCGCTGAAATCGCATCTTCTATTGAAACTGCTTTAAAAGTTGACGGAGTAGATAAATATGCTTTAGCATCTGATTTAAGTAGTTTAGCTGATAGAGTTAAGGCTGTTGAAGACGCTGGCTATCAGAATGCTGACCAGGTTAGTCAAATAGTTGATAGCAAAATTAATCTGATTGGCTTAGATAATTATGCTACTAAACAATATGCTGATGGAGTTGGCACAACAACTTTAAATCTAGCAAATGAGTATGCTAATGGATTAGCTGCAAACTATGACGCTGCAGGCACTGGTGAAGCTAAGGCAGCTGCTGCTTTAGCAGAAGCTAAGTCTTACACAGACACTGAAATCGCTAAGATTCAGGCATTAACACCTGCTGAAATCGATGCTGCTATCGCTGCAGCAAAAGCTCAGGCACAGGCGTAAGATATAACAGAGGGGTTATTTAACCCCTCTTTTTTTTTATTTAAAGGAGTTGTTAAATATGAACTTTTTAGATAATAAGGGAGTTGAATATTTATGGAGTAAAATTTCCCTTGAAGATTATCCTAATAATGAAATTTTAATGGCAGTATTAAACGCCATTGATGAAACAAAAGCAGATAAAACTGAACTTGATAATTATTTAACTAAAAAAGAATATGAGGAAAATAGCGGGGCATCAACTCCTGACACTCCACAGGAAGATGCTGTTATAACAGAATATGTTTATACTTATGATGGAGACACCAATTCTGAAGACCATACTTGGATTACTAACTATGGTGGAGTTAAAGTTTTTGTCAAAATGGGTGAAGTGCCAAAAGGCACATTAAATTTAGTTGGCTCTACAATTTTTAGAACCAATCCAAACAATCAATGGTTAGATAAAACTTTTACTATTACCCAAGAGCATTTAGACAAAGTTCTGAATAAAGCCTCAACAGATATTCCTGCTACACAAGAAGGTTTAATTCAGATTTACGACATAATGGGGTCTGACTTCTCTGAATTTACAGTTTTGTGTATTTGTACTTTACCTGGTTGGTATAATGTTTGCTTTGATGACTGGTATGAAATTATCAATTTCCCAGAGACTGGTATTTATGCGTATGATAAACGCACCTATGGCGGCAATGACTATGCCAAGACCTTTACTTTTACGACAACCACTTACCCCTCTTCTGGGGGCGGCGCATCTAATGGCGATGAAATAAATAATCCAGTTCATTATAATGGAACTGAATTTTCAATGTTTAGTCGCGGTATTTGTATTGGCGATAGCGTTACTGAAGGCTCTTTTGACAATCCTGATGGTGGCGCTGTTATTCCTCGCTTTTCTTATCCTGCTATTTTAAAACGCTTAACTGGTGTTAATATAGTAAATGCGGGAATTGCGGGAATGACATCACAAACTTGGTATGAAGCCAGTTTAAATAGTGACCCACATTGGGGAAAATGGTTTAATAATGAGTGGGTATGGAATATGAGTCCTACTAATACGGGCAATGATATTATTAGTTCTGCTTTAGATTATTCGGGATATGAGTTTGCTATTATCCATATGGGTATTAATGATTTAGCTTCTTTATATGATGGAAGTAAAACAATTGATGAAGTTTTATTAAATTTTGAAACTTATATGAATAATATTATTACTAAACTTAAAACTGCTAACTCTGGTATTAGATTATTTTTAGCAACTATTATTCCAAGCTATGCCCACCAATTAAATTCAGATTACCAGGCTTTAAATGATAAGATTAAAGAAATGGTTGAAAATACAGAACATGCTTATCTTTTGGACTTAAATAAATATTCTGAAAGCGCAAGCCAACCTGCCTACAACCGCACGCATCCAACTGCTTTAGGATATCATAAATTGGCTTCTGAAATTGCTGCTTATATTAGTTATATTATTAAAACTAATTTGGATGGATTTGAAGATGTTCAATTTATTGGAATGTAATAAGGAGGGATATTATGGATGATAAAAAATATTTAGATTCTACAGGTATTGGATATCTATGGTCTAAAATTTCTATGGAAGATTATCCGAATAATGAAACATTGATGGCCGTCATTGCTGCTATTGATGAAACTAAATTAGATAAAGACGTTTTTGAAGATTACTCTGGTATAAGAGTATTTGAGCCACGAGAAAATGATATTCCCAAGGTTTTTATAAATGGCGCTATTCCAACAACCAAAGATGACGTTTTAGCAGAATTAACTTATATTTCAAAAACTTTAAATTTTCACTCATATATTGAAATTAAATGTCAAGGCACTTCTTCAATGAAGTATCCTAAAAAGAATTTTACAATTAAATTATATGAAGATGAAGCAAGAAGTATTAAGAAAAAAATTCCTTTTAAAAATTGGGGAGAACAAAATAAATTCTGTTTAAAAGCTAACTGGATTGATATTTCTCACTCAAGAAATGTTGTATCAGCACGCATATGGTCAGATATTGTGAAAACTCGTTCAAATTACAATGAACTTCCAGAGTTATTAACAACGTCTCCAAATCAAGGTGCGATTGATGGATTTACAATTAAAGTTTATAACAATGGTATTTATCAAGGCAGATACACTTGGAATATTCCAAAAGACAAATGGATGTTTAATATGGACGATGAATTAGACACTCATTGCGTTCTTTGTGGAGAAAACTATGATAGCGGATGTTTTAGAGCTGAAGCAAAAATTGATGGCAGTGACTGGTCTGATGAAATTCACGACACAGCTCCAGCTATTATTAAAACTCGTTGGAATGAAGTTATTGACTTTGTTATGAATAGCTCTGATGAAGAGTTTAAAACGAATTTACAAAACTATTTTGATATTCCAAGTTTAATTGATTATCATTTATACGGCATGGCTATGTGCGGCTCTGACTCATATGGAAAGAATCAAATCTATATGACGTATGATGGTAATAAATGGATTGCTTCAATGTATGACCTAGATACTACTTGGGGGATGTATTGGAATGGTGAAACTTTAGTTGCGGCGGACTATGCTAGAACAAAGTTTGAAGATTATGTAAATGGTAGATTAG
>JAEIGA010002530.1_pt1 | contig 29115 bp, 31 predicted proteins | sample 9270691 | NCBI WGS metagenome assembly JAEIGA01 (sample SAMN17057246, study PRJNA624740) | gut metagenome | biome: biome; isolation source: fecal sample | host: Bos grunniens | place: China: Xizang | collected 2019
AAACTCAAAGATGTTGACGTGATGAGATTAAAAGAGCTTTCCAAAGACCCAAGGTATAAAACTGATTTCTGGCAAACTGAAATTAAAAAGATGCTTAAAATTGGTAAGAAAGCAGAACAGCAATCTTTCTCAAAATATGGGCTTGAATATGTAGTAGATACATATTTCCCAGCTAAATTTGAAGAAATGGAAAATCAAGCATAAGCTTGAAACTTTCCTCCTTTTTTTATTTTTTTTAAATCCATCGAAATATTTATATACTAATTTTGATATATACCCCCATAGGTATAGGAGATGTTATTTTGAAAGAATGTATGGATAGTGAAAATTTACACAGAAGAATCAAAAAAATCATCGGCCAATTAAATGCAATTGACAGAATGATTGATGAAGATATCCCATGTGAACAAATATTAATGCAAGTTAATGCCTCTAAATCTACATTGCATAAAGTTGGACATATTATCGTTGAAGGTCACCTCGAACATTGTGTTAAACAAGCAATTGAAGAACAGGATGCAGATGAAGCTATAGGAGATCTTTCATCAATTTTAGAATACTACTCCAGACTATAATTTTTTTTAAAATAATTTCATATACCCTATGGGGTATACCTATACTAATGGAGTTGTTAAAAATGAAACTTACAAGAGATGAAAAAGTAGACACCCTACTTATAATAATATCAACAATAAGTGTAATCACAAGCTTTATTCTATCTCTTGATTATATTGCTTGGATTGCAGTCGTACTCTGCGGAATACCAATATTTAAAGAATGTATAGATGGTTTAAAAGAATTTGACATTAAAGCAGATTTGCTTGTTTCAATAGCAATTATTGCATCAATTATCATTGGTGAAGTATTTGCTGCAGGTGAAATTGCTACAATCATGGCAATTGGAGGATTTTTAGAACAATATACCGTATCAAAAACCCAAGGAAGAATTGAAGAACTCATAAACATGACCCCTCAAGTTGCAACTAGAATCAAAAACAATGTTGAAGAAAAAATTTCTGTCGAAAATGTACAAGTCGGAGATATCCTAAAAATTCTTCCTGGCGAAAGCATACCTACCGATGGAGTTATCCTCAGCGGCGAAACAACAATTGACCAATCCACACTTACAGGAGAACCGTTGCCTGTAGACAAAACAGTCAATGATGAAGTATACAGTGGAACAATCAATCTCTATGGATCATTTACAATGAAAACAACAAAAATCAGCCAAAAAAGTTCTCTTCAAAAGCTAATAAGATTGGTTGAATCCTCAAAACCGGAAAATTCAAAAATCGTTAGAACTGCAGATGCCTGGGCGAGACTGATTGTTGTAATTGCATTTATTGCTGCGATATTAACATATCTATTTACCTTTGAAATCAGCCGAGCAGTTACAATTCTAGTGGTGTTCTGTCCATGCGCTCTGGTTCTGGCCACACCCACTGCAATCATGGCAGCAATAGGAAATTTAACAAAATATGGTATTTTGGTAAAAGATGGAGAATCTTTGGAAGAGATGGCACACGTTAGTGAAATAATATTTGACAAAACAGGAACATTAACATATGGAACTCCCAAAGTTGTCAAAGTCATCTCAGAAAATCCAAAAGAAATGGCATATCTGCTCACTTCAATAGAATCAAAATCAGAACATCCATTAGCAAAAGCAATTGTAAACCATTACAAATACAATAATCTGGCAAATGTTGATGGCTTTAAAATGCATATCGGAAAGGGAGTTAGCGGAACAATCAATGGCTCAAAAATAATTGCAGGAAATAAAAAACTCCTAGAATCAGAAAACATTACTTTAGACAATGTCGAAGAACCTCAAAATGGAGAAATCATAATATATGTGGCAAAAGATGCAAAAATCATTGGAGAAGTACATCTTGCAGACACATTACGTGAAAAATCAAAAACAACAATCAAAAATCTAAAAAAACTAAGAATTAAAACAACATTGCTTACAGGAGATAACGAAAAAACAGCAAAATTAATTGCAAAACAAGCTAAAATCAGAAATGTTAGATTTGGTTGTTTACCTGAAAATAAAACAGAATATATCAAAGAAGAACAAATTCTTGGACATAAAGTTGCAATGATTGGTGACGGAATAAATGATGCTCCGTCATTGAGAAAAGCAAATGTAGGAATAGCAATGGGTAAAATTGGCAGCGCCATTAGTGTTGAAGCGGCAAATATCGCATTAATAAATGATAAAATTGAATACATACCTCATTTAATTAGAATTGCAAGAAAAACCGTGCATATAATTAATATATGCATTGGTTTTTCATTAATATTAAACATTATAGCTATGGCATTAGCCATTTTCGGAATAATAAACCCTATCGAAGGTGCATTAATCCATAACATAGGATCCGTAGTTGTAATCCTCTATTCTTCTACATTAGTTCGCTACAAAATAACAGACAAAGACAATGAAAAATCTAAAAAAATAAACATTACTAAAAATTTAAATAAACATATAATCTAATATTAATTAACGATAAGAAGGTGATTTATTATGGCCGAAAAAGAAATTAAAGTTGTGGGTATGCACTGCCCATCATGTGTTAATGCTGTAGAACTATGCTTAAAAGATGTTGACGGAATTGATGATGCTAAAGCAGATTTAGATTCTGGAATCACAACAATTACAATGTCTGGTGACGTAAGCGATGCAGACATTAACGAAGCTGTTGAAGAAGCAGGTTTCAAAGTAGAATAATTCTACTTACTTTTCTTTTTTTAATTAAAAAATTCCTTTAAAATTTCCAATATTTTCATATTATTTTGACCAACCAACAAATTATGTTTTACATCATCTAAAATAATTAATTTGGAATCCTCAATATTTCTGTAAATATCCTCTTGAATATCAACAGTAGTTATTTCATCATATTTTCCCGCTAAAATCAGCGTAGGTATTCCAATTTTTGGCAATTTATTTTCCACATCAAAATCTAAACAAGTATCAATGGCTTTGATGTAAGCTTGAGTATTGGCAGTTGGTGATGCGGATAGTTTTAAAAGTTCTAATTCCTCATTATTTTCTTCAATAATATTTGGACATAATACCATTGGCAAAATCAAATCATAAAACTCTTCAAAACCAATATTTAAAGCACTTTTAAATTCATTAAAAATGCCCAGTAAATGATTATTTATTTTGGCAAAACTTGACATCAGTACAAGAGAATCTACCTTATTGGGATATTTAAATGCAAAATCAAGTGCAATTACTCCGCCTAAAGAAAATCCTATAAGATTAACTTTATCGACATTTAATTCATTTAAAATATTTATCAAATCCTCAACAAACAAATCCCTAGTTATTTCATCACTGCCTAATTCAGACTCCCCATGACCTCTTAAATCAACCCTTATAACTTGATAATCCTTTTTAAGAAAAGTTGCCAAAAATTCCCAGTACAATAAGTTATCAGAAAGACCATGAATAAAAAGCAACGCCTCGCCATTTCCTTCAACTTTGTAATTCATAATATTATTTTAGATGTCATTAAAAATAACATTAACCATTCCCATTCAAAAATCAAACCTAAATTCTAAAAGGATTTGACATATTCAGGGTTTGAAATTGAATGATTTGCATAAACTTTACTGTTAATGATAAACATGAAATAGTAAATTAAACATGATGTGATGTTTTTGATTTTATCGACATCACCATTAAGCATCTTTTTTCAGAAGATACCCTTTTCGAAGGATAATATGAGATATATCGGATATTTAAGTTTATTTTTTAATATAACTAATTTTAATATCATTAATTGCTCTAAAACGATGCAAGTGAGCACTTACACTCGAAAAACTTTATATACTTGGTTTTTTAAATAATTAATTGTCTTACAGAAGTGATTTTTAAAAAACAAATTCACTTCTTTGGGTTTTAAATTAAAAAATTAAATAATATATTGAGGTGACAAACTATGAACTTTAAAAAAATATTTTTTGCATTAATTGTAACGACACTCTTGATCGGCAGTGCATGTGCTGCTAATATCAATGATTTTAAGGTAGATGGATACAACAGTTCATATAATACAGACTTAAATTCTGCATATGTGAACAATAATGGAGATTCTGGAGTCTCTATTTACAAAAACACAGAAGCTGTTTATTACGACTACGACTATGACGATGGCTATTATGAATATGATGATGACGGTTATTATGAGTATGATGACGATGGTTATTACGACTATGATGACGATTACGTTGTTTATAATGGAGGTACCGTGTATAACGGTATTCGTGATGACATGCAACTTTCAAAAAATGCTGACAATACCGCTTCTTACACAGACTATGATGACGCCGAACATGGTGTTGTAGAAGTCGTAGAAGTAGGCGGTCAACAATACACAGTTGTATTTTGGGCTAAAGATGTAAGTAATGTTAACAATGCTGATTTAATGTCCAAATTAACTGATTTCAATAAAGATAATGGTGTTAGTCCTATAGCATTCTAAATTATCTTTATTTTTCTTTTTTTATTATTTTTTTAAAATTTCATTAATTCATATCTTTTAACATTAATATCTGCTATTTTTTTGTCTGACACTTATTGAAAGTTTTAATCCCCCACTAAAAACACACAAAAACCAGAAACCCTAACGTTAATGTAAACCAACACCACCAAACATTCAATATACCCTAACACAACTAACCTTGAAATACTTAATTAATAAAGATATTATATCAAATTTTAAATAAGTTAAAAAACAAACCTAATACCATATAATTTTAATTATATAAACAAAAAAGGGATTGAAATGAAAACTGTTGCTATTAATGGTTATGGAACCATCGGTAAAAGAGTGGCTGATGCAGTAGCTGCTCAAGATGACATGAAAGTAATTGGTGTAAGTAAAACTAGACCAAATTACGAAGCAAGAACTGCAGTTGAAGAAAAAGGTTATCCATTATATATTGGAATTCCAGAAAGAGAACAATTATTTAAGGATGCTGGAATAGAAATTGCCGGTACTGTTGATGACATGATTCAAGAAGCAGACGTTGTTGTTGACTGTACTCCAGGTAGTATCGGACCACAAAATCTTGAAATGTACAAAAAAGCAGGCGTTAAAGCTATTTACCAAGGCGGAGAAGACCATGAATTAACAGGTCTTTCATTTAATGCTATTTCTAATTATGATGATTCATATGGTGCAGACTACACTAGAGTAGTATCTTGTAACACCACAGGATTAACTCGTACATTATTTACAATTGATGCTATTGCAGACATTAAAAAGGTAAGGGCAGTAATGGTTAGAAGAGGATCAGACCCATCTGAAATTAAAAAAGGTCCAATCAATGCAATTGTACCTAACCCTCCAAAAGTGCCATCCCACCACGGCCCTGATGTAAAAACTGTAATGAAAGGTATTGATGTTACAACAATGGCATTGCTCGTGCCTACCACATTAATGCACCAACACAACATTATGGTTGAAATCAACAATGATGTTGAAACCGAAGATATTGTTGAAGCTTTAGAAAAACGTTCCAGAGTACTTGTTGTTTCTGCAGAAGAAGGATTAGGTTCCACTGCGGAGTTAATGGAATATGCTAAAGAACTTGGAAGAAGCAGGAATGACCTATACGAAATTCCAGTTTGGAGAGAATCCATTAATGTTGTAGATAATGAATTATTCTACATGCAAGCAGTACATCAAGAATCTGACGTAATTCCAGAAAACATTGATGCTATTCGTGCACTTTTAGAAATGGAAAGTGACAACGAAAAATCAATTGCAAAAACTAACAAAGCTATGGGAATATTCTAAATTCCCTCTTTTTTTACTATTTTTTACTGATTTAAATGAATAATAGAGTACTTTTTGGACCTGCAGGAAGTCCTGTAAATTACAAAGGTGCAGCCTATAAAGCTCCAAAATATATCCAAGAAGAAGGGCTTAATTCTTACGAATACCAATCACCATATGGAGTGAGAATTGGTGAAAAAGCTGCAACAACACTAAAAGAAGAATCTAAAAAACATGACATTTTAATATCAATGCACGGCCCTTATTACATCAACTTATGTGCAAAGGATGATGAAAAGCTTGAAAAGAGTATCGGACATCTAATTTCCACAGCACGTGCAGGTGAATGGATGGGAGCTTATAGATTAGTATTCCACCCCGGAGCCTACCTCAATAGAAAACCCGAAAAGGCTATGGAAATATCCAAAAATACTATTAATAGGTTATTTGAAGAACTTGAAGCTGAAGGCATTGAAGAATTTACCTTTGCTCCTGAAACCACAGGCAAGAGAACACAATTGGGTAATGTTGGTGAAGTTGTGGAGTTATGTGCTTCATTTGATCATTTTGAACCAACAATTGATTTTGCACATGTTCATGCAAGAGGAAGAGGTTTTTTAACAAAAAAAGAAGACTATAATTGTATATTTTCAACAATTGAAGATAATTTAGACATTGATATCCTACATTGTCACTTTACAACAATTGAATACGGTAACGGTGGCGAAGTAAAACACCATACTTTAGATGAAAGTGATGAATACGGACCAAACATCAGAGATTTGCTTTCAAATCTAATAGACAATGGATGGAATGCAAATATCATCTGTGAAACCCCACAAAGGGATTTGGACGCTCTAATAATGAAACAGATATACGAAGAGATGAAAAGTTAATAATCTTTAACTGAATCAATCAAATCATCCATATCATCGAATAGAGTATTAATATCATTAGTATCTTCTTTATTTGAACTCATATGGATGATTAATTCGTTTATCAAATCTTCCATTTTATCAATAAAAGTTTGTAAAGTAACTAATTTGTTTTCAATTTCCCGTTCAACAAAAGGATTCTTATCAAAATCCATTTCAGCCATCTTTCTCGCAATATCTACCTGTGTAGAAAATAAGTTGTTTGATTTGGTAATTGAAGATGTGAATCTTTCATAAGCCATATGATTAGGATCAAATATTTTTTCAACTAATTCTTTAGCTTTACCCTGTTTAATATCATATTCATTTTCCAATTCATCTATTTTATTTTCATATTCAGATGGAACTCTTTTTACTTTAGGTTCTTTTCTATAAACCTGTTTTCCACATTCAGAACAGAAATTTTGACCTAATTCAATCTTAGCCCCACAATAAATACAAAAATGATTATGGTCATCTTCAATAGGCATATGTTATTATTTAAACATTGTATTTAATAAATTCTATCTTTTTATAATGAATTATTTTTTTCTTAACTTTAAAATTACAAGTTCAGAATCTGTACCCCATCTCATAGGAGTGTCCATTGAACCAACCCCTGTTGTAACATGCAAATATTTTCCTAAATCATTTTTAAATAATCCTATATTATATTTAAATACTAACCAAGCCAAATATACTACCGGATAAAATTGCCCTCCATGGGTGTGGCCGGACAATTGAATATCAAAACCAAAAGAAGAAAATTCGTCCCAATTATAAGGAACATGATAAATAATAATATTTACAAGATGTGGATTAATTTTTGATTTTAATTCATCAGTAGTCGGCATTTCAATTTCCTCGAAACTGTATGTCAATCCATAAATGTTTAAATTCTTAAATTCAAGGTTATCATTATCTAAAACAATAATTCCGGCATTTTTACAAGCATTAACAACACTATCTATTCCCATGTAGAAATCATGGTTGCCCGGAGTGAAAATTATTGGCATATTAACATTTTTAAGTTCCATAAAATCATTTTCTTCAATAACTGATGACCCATCAGCCAAATCTCCGGAAATTACTACAATATCACAACTGTCTTCAAGTTCTTTAAGTTTAGTTGAAATTTTATGAATAATATCCCTGTGACGCACGGAACCAAAATGAACATCAGACAAATGGACAATATTAATATCCTGAGTTAAATTATCCAATTCTAAAACTTTTTCATTAACAACTAGATTATGAGCTTTATAAAAATTATAAACTCCCAAAATTGGAACAATAGCTAATAAAACATAAATCAAAACATTTGGAAGTTTGATGAACATGCCAATTAAATAAATGGCAACAATATCAATTAAAAACATTACTGATGCCCACTTCCACACACCATCGATTGTTGAGACCGCCCTCCAAAAAGATGTTGACTTTTTAGCTTCAAAAAACATAGGCATGCAATGCATTAAACCTATTAAAATAGATAATAAAACCAAATAGATTTCATTAACTTCTCCAATCAATAAAAAAATATATTTCAACAAAAAGAATTGAAAAATTATATAAAATGGAGTCATTATTAATACTCGCCTTGACCTAAAACTCATATTCTACCTCTTAAAAATAATATGTCACAACAACTATTTAAATAATTAAAACAAATGTTAGTGTGTAACAAAAAATATTGGAGGTGAATTTTTGAAAAGTGACAATAAAAAGCCTGAAATTAAAACAAATAATCAAAAACCGACACTGATTGAAAACGAAAACAGAGAATACGCAGAGTGTGTTGTGTTGTGTCCGGTTGGTTATCCATTTGAGTTTAATTTAATGGAAGATGATTTTGAAATTAAAAATCCTAAATTATTTGAAGAATATGCTCGTGAACAATGGTTAGGCTTAGTTGTACGTGAAAATTCACATTTATTTGATCAAAAAATCATACCAGATTATGGTTTTGAAATAGTGAGTGCAAAACCAAATAACTCAATCATTACAGAAAAAACAAAAATCAAACTAATCACTGATGAATTAAATGCAAAAAAAGAAAATACTTTAATTAAATCAAATATCCGCCTCCAAGATATTGTTGGACAAACTAGTGCGAAGAATAAAGTTAAAGTTATAACAAAATATTTAGAAAATCCTGAAAGTTTTGGACCTTGGGCTCCTAAAAATATTTTGTTTTATGGACTTCCAGGTACTGGTAAAACCATGCTTGTTAAAGCTCTAGCTAACGAACTTGAAGTTCCTTTGTATTTAATTAAAGCGACTTCATTAATTGGAGACCATGTTGGAGATGGTGCATCTAAAATTCATGATTTATTTAAAAAAGCTAGTGAAAATTCACCATCAATAATTTTTATAGATGAAATTGATGCAATTGCACTTCATAGATCATTCCAATCATTAAGAGGAGATGTTTCTGAAATTGTAAATTCCCTTTTAACTGAAATGGACGGTATTTCTGAACATGACTCAGTAATAACAATTGGTGCAACAAATAATCCGACTAGCTTAGATTATGCAGTTAGAAGCAGGTTTGAAGAAGAAATAGAATTTAAATTACCTACCGATGAAGAAAGGTTAACAATTTTAGAAAATAATCTAAAAACAATACCTCTAAAATATGATTTGGACTTAGATAAAATTGTTAAACTTACAAAAGGATTATCCGGAAGAGACATTAAAGAAAAAATCCTTAAAACTGCTCTTCACAATACAATAGCTAATGATGATGACATAATCACAATGAAAAATATTGATTATGCAATTAATGCTAGTAAAATTAAAAATAAAGATATTAAAGGAATGTTTGAATAATAAACATTCTTCTAATTTTATTTAAAAATATATTCTGCAGCTTCCAAAATATCTGCATTATCTTCTTTTGCAGCATCTTTTACTTTTTTGGAGATATCAAAAAATATTTTATTAACAATAGAATTTGTTAAATTATCTAAAATTTTTGCGCTGCCATCTACATCATTCAACTTAACCATAGCTTTTTGGGTTTCACGTTGTCTTATCTCTTCCATAGATGCTCTTAAACTACCAAGAACATCATCAACTTGCATTATTTTAAACGATTCTTTAAGTAAAATGAACTCTTCATCGATGATTTTTTCAGCTTCACTGAATTCTTTAATTCTGAGTTGAGTATTAATATCTGCAATTTCTCTCAAATCATCAATATTGAATAATTTTACTCCCAAATCAACAACATCATCTGAAATATCACGAGGATTTGCAATATCAACCATCATTAAATCATCATAAGTCATATCAATGCCCAATAATCTTTCTTTATTGATTATACTATGAGGCGCACTAGTTGCACTAATTACCAAATCTGCTTCAGCCAAATACCTTTCTAAATCATTGAATAGTATAGCTTCACCATTCAAATCCTTAGCAAGTTCTACAGCAACATAATAAGTTCTATTTGCTACAAAAATTGCATTTAAATCTTTTTCGGCAAGTGCTTTTGCTACTAATCTTCCCATTTTTCCAGCACCAATAACCAAAACAGATTTTTCATCCAAACATCCCATATGCTTTTCTGCAAGGTCAATTGCGGCTGAACCAATAGAAACAGATCCCTTGTTAATGTTAGTTTTATTTCTTACAACCTGACCAACATGAATCGCTTTTGTAAAAACAGCATCAAGAACACGACCGCAGTGATGATTTTTCAATGCTTTATGTTTCGCGTCTTTTACCTGACCCAAAATTTGGTCTTCACCAACAATCATTGATTCTAAACCGGAGGTCATACGCAACAAATGCATAATAGCGGATTGGCCATATTCAATTACAATACTTTGATTTTCATGAGACAATAATTCTTCATCTTCTGAAATATAATCACTATGAATATAATATTCCTTTCTATTACATGTAGAAATTTCAACATATTCTCCAATTGAATATTTTTCTTGCAAATTCCAAAATAATTCATCTATATCTTTTGAAATTTTCTCCATTGAATGTATGTCTGCAATTTTATGGTCAACTCTTAAATTAAGTATCATAGCAATCCCCTATCAAACTGTCAATATAATCTTTAGCATCGTCAATTTGATTATTTTTTATTAATTCATTAATTTTTTCATCTTCTAAAATATCATAAAGACATTTTCTTCGCTCTTTTTGGTCTTTAACAGACTTTTTTAAAACTGAACGTGCATAAGCTTGAAGTTCAATTTCTAAAATATCCTCTTCAGAAATGATTGATTGAATCTTTTTTCTCAATTGACGAGCCATTAATGGACTTTTACCATTAGTAAAAATAGATATTTCAATTTCCCCAATATTAAAACTTGTTGGAACAATTATATTCCCATCATATGGATTATCAGCACGATTTAATAATTTATCTTTTGCAATAGTGGAAACATGACTGGATAACTGTTCATCTCCACTTGCAACAACAACTAAATCACTCCACTCAACTAATTCATCTACATTTTTAGTAGAAAATAAAACAGCCCCTTTTTCTACTAATTCTTCTGATAAATTAGTTCCTGCCAATCTTACATTAGCCCCATGGTCTAAAAATTTATTTGCTCTTCTAGTAGCAACTTCACCTGTGCCTAATATAAAGACATTTAAATCAGATGTTTTTAAATAAAGTGAAGTCCAATCCATTTTAATCAGAATTTTCAAGAGATCTTGCATGCAATACTTTTACAGCAGCTCTCAAATCATTATTACATTCACTTAAAACATTCATAGCTTCAAGTTTTGATACATGGAATGTTTCTGCTAGAGCTTCAGCTCTTTCATCAGGATCAGGTTTTTGAACACCAACTAATCTTTCAGATAATTCTTTTTTCAAATCTAAATATTCATCATGACTCATACCCATATTCCTTAAAGTCATATCTCTTAATGGGCATGGTTTTGATGGTTTACAACACCAAACAAGTGATCCAAAGCAAGTTCCAGCCCCTTCTCCTAATCTAGTTTCTCTTCCAAATTGAACTTTAATATCAACAAACTCCTGTGGAGTTAAATTAACTTGCTGTAAAGCATTTAATACTGGACATGGTTTTACTGGAGGACAACAGAAAGCAAGTCCTCTTACATCTCCTCCTCTACAAATATGAGACGGTGCATCTTCCCAAGTCATTATAAACCTCCGAAATAATATAATTCATTTCATAATTAATAAATATAAAATAATAATATAATTTATTTAAATTATAAATATATAATCTTTTGTATAAGAAAAAATATATTTACTTTCAAATTATTAAAAAAAAATTTTAAAACGTCCTTATGTTGGGTTAAAAAATGACAAAAGAAACATTGACAATCGAAAATATTACTTTCACATTAGAGAGAAAAAACATAAAAAGAATGTATTTACGTGTTTTGCCACCAGATGGTGAAGTAAAAGTTTCAGCACCCAAAATTTTATCTGATAACGAAATAATTAGTTTTGTTAAATCAAAAAAAGATTGGATTTTAAATAAACAAAAATATATCAAAGAAAATAATATTAAAGCCCCATTAAAATATGACAATGGTGAAACACACTACTTATGGGGGCGTGAATATACATTACAGTTAATTAAAAATGATAATATAAAAAATGTCATAGTTGATGAGGACAAATCAATACTTTATCTTCCCATACCTAAAAGAAGCACAATTGAAAAAAGAAAAAACATATTAGATGAATTTTACAGAGCACAAATGCAAATAGCCATACCACCAGTTTTAGAAAAATGTACAAAAATAGTTGGAAAAACACCTTCTGAAGTAAAAATAAGAAAAATGAAAAATTGGGGAAACTGCAGATATCAAGATAAAAGAATTACACTAAATTTAAATCTTGCAAAAAAAGATCCAATATGTTTGGAATATGTCACAATACATGAATTATGTCATCTAATAGAATTTAATCATGGAAAAAAATTTAAAAAATTAATGGACGAATATTGTCCTAATTGGAAAAAAATAAAAAAAATATTAAATGAATAAGAAGAATACCTATTCTCTTTTAAGCATGTCTTCTTTTTCATCAGGAGTCAATTGTTTTACAATTTCTTCAGGAGTACCTATATCTAGGAGTTTACCTCCTCTCATTAAAGCAGCTCTGTCACAAACATCTAAAACAAAGTCCATATCGTGAGAAATGATAATGAATGTTTGTTCTAGTTCAGTACGAGCCTTTAAAATAGAATCAGATACAACAACACGTGTAACTGGGTCCATAGTACCTGTTGGTTCATCCAACACGATTAGATTTGGCTCTTTAATTAAAACTTGTGCAAGAGCAACCCTATGTTTTTCTCCGACACTTAATTGATCAGGATATTTATCTAAAATTCCTTGAGCATTAGCTTCTGTAAATCCAACAGTAGTTAATGCATGAACAGCTTTTATTTTACCAAATTCTGCAGGTAAATTTAAACTAATAGCATCAGTTAAGTTTCCAAGAATGGTTCTGTGAGGATATAAAGAATATTCTTGATGTAATAAACCAATATAAGGCATGATACGTCCACGATTAAGAGGACCTACTTTTGTCATATCAATCCATTCATCACCAAGTTTAATTTTAATATCACCGCTACTTGGCTCGGTTAATCCCATCAACATACGGGTTGTAGTTGTTTTACCGGAACCGCTTAAACCTACAAGACCAAAGATTTCTTCTTTATTAATAGTTAAACTTACACCGTCTACAGCTTTTACAACACCCCTTTCAATGGAGTAATAATGTTTTTTAACATCTTCAAGAACAACTTCAGGTTCACCAAACTCTGGAATCTCTGGTTTTTTAGGAATTGGTACAGTTTCCATGAAACTATCAACAACTTCATGAGGGTCACCTTCTTGTTTAATTTGACCATCTTCTAACCAGATAACATTATCTGCTAGTTCGGTCATTACTTCAGGCCAGTGAGATGTGATTAACATGGTGATTCCTTCATCTTTTACGCCTTCTTTTAAGGTATTGTGAAGTTTTACAGCAGTTTGAGGATCCAAAGTACCAGTTGGTTCATCTGCTAAAAACATCATAGGATTTTTAGCTAATTGTCTTGCAAGTACAACTCTTTGTTTTTCTCCACCACTTAAATCACGAGCAATATGAGTAATCCTATGATTCATTTGAACCATTTCTAATAATTCTAAAGCGAAATAAATTTTTTCTTCATACTCTTTTTCATCACGCATTGCTCTCATAACATTCTCAATTACGGTTTCTTCATCATACAATGCGAAATTACGTTGCAACATGATGGAAATTCTTCTTTTAATACTAGCGAACAATTTTCTTTCACAATTGAAGAAATCAACTTCTTTTGCTTCGAATGTTGCTCCACAAGTACATTTATCACCAACATGAGATGGAGAATCTACAATCCCACAATCCGGACAAACAGCAATATTCATAATGATTTGACCAGCATCAGGCTTGTAATCCAATGTACCTCTAAGCATATTGATTAAAACAGATTTTCCACTACCACTACGTCCTAAAATTCCTAAAGTTTCTCCCTCATTAATCTTTAAGTTAATATCTTTAAGAACATCAACACCATCAAAAGTTTTTGTAATATTCTTAAGAGTTATAAAATCCATGAAATCACCTATAGAAATAAATTTATTTAAAACTATTAATAATGTTTTCTAATAACAATTGTTTTAAAAACCTTAAAAATCAGATAAATTAAAATTCAAATTACCGGAAATAACTCCCCGAGCTATTGAAAAACCATCAACACCAGTTTCAACCATTTTCTGTGCATTTACATTACTATTAACTGAATTATTTCCAATTACTTGAATTTGAACATTATTACAAATTTCTCTTAAAAGATTATAATCTGCATCGAAAACTCCCTTTTTCATAGCATCAATATGCAGATAATCTGCACCTGCATCTTCAATTAAACAAGCTATTTTTAAAGTATCAACACCTTCAACATTAGCTCTGATTTTAACTGATACTTCACAATCAACATTATTTACCACTTGAGAAATAAAATCAGCTAAATCCGCACGTTTTAACATTTCTTGGCCACAACCAATAGCTAAAATTTCTTCTTGGCGACAATGACAATTAATTTCAACAATATCCAAATCTTTTATTTTACCAACTTCAATAATTGGTTGCGGAGTTGTTGCCCTTACATTAGCTGATACTTTAACGTGACTATGAATTTTTTTAATTGAAGCAACTTCCTCTTCAATATGTAAAAAAATTTCATCTAAAGGAAAATCAAATTCTTTTCTTCCCCTTTCAATGATTTTCTTGCTTGCTTCAATTGTAGGAGCATCTAAACTGTATCCACCTAAAGTAGCTACATCAAACCCAAAAGGAATAACTTTATTTAAAAAATCAGAATTAGTTATCCCTGCCATGGGCGCAACTACTTTAATCATAGTATTCCTCAGTATTCTTTTTCGATTACCCAAGTCCACATTTCATTATTATGAGCACGTATTTCTTCAAGACCTATATCTGCCATATATGCTGCATCTTCAGCATTTTTTCCACGACCGATACCAGCTTTGAGTTTAATACCAATTTCTTCATCAATTTCTACCATAATGTCTTCAATTTCTTGTTCAGACAATCCGTTACATGGAGACATGAAATTATCTCCACCAATGAAGAATAACAATGCGCCTTTTTTAATTAATTTAGTCATTAAATAATGTTGAGCTTTATTAACCATGAAACTAGTGTCAAATGCAGATTCAATATCAGTTAATGTTTCAGTAACACTATTGATATCAATATGTGCTGCTTGGACAAAACTATCTTCCTCATCAACTAAGCTGTCAACGGCCAAAATTTCTTTTCTTTCACCTGATTGAGCACTACCTGCATTTTGAAGTGCAATAGTGGCTAATTTTTGAGCTTCATGTGGAGTTTCTGCTGCACCTACTCCCATACTAATTGTAATAGGATATCTATTTCTAATTGATCTTTGAATTCTCAAGTGATCTTCTTCATTAAGACCATTTGAAATTGCAAGCAAATTATCAAATCTGGTAAAGAAAACTAAACCTTTCTTATTACCAAAATGATTGTTTAAGTCAGCAAATAAACTTGCTTGTAGCATTTGTAAGTCAGATTCCGTACGCGGTCTTGGAGTAACAGTCCAAGGCCCATAATTGTCAATTTGTATTAATGTCATTTGTATCATTGAATAATCGCCTCTTAAATTAAGGAATACTATCAATAATTATTTCAGCCAAATTTTTTTTAGCTTCTAAATTATTCATAATTGTATTTGTAATTATTACCTTATTAATTATTTGATTTATCTCAACTTTTTTATCAATATCTTTGTCATCAATAACAAAAGTATCTAAAAAATCCTGGTATAATGATGCTACACCAACTGATGAAACATCAATATCTAATGCCTTCATAAATTTGCTAGCAGGCCCGCTAACACTATCATTGCCTATAATTGGTGAAACGGCAATAACATAAGTATCTTTTAAAGCTTCTCTCACACCATCCAAAGACAATATTGGGGAGATTGATGTGATAGGATTTGATGGGCCAATTATTACTGCATCAGAATTATTAATAGCATCAATAATTCCACTAGTTGGTGAAACTTTTGAAAATTTAACATCCAAAACTTCAGGTTCAGATTGATGTTTTATTAAAAAATCATGGAATTCTAATTCACCGATATCAGTAATTATCTTAATTTCAGAGTTTTCTTCACTCATTGGAATGATATTAGAAGTCAATCCCATATTTTTAGCCTGAATTTCACATGCTTTTGCAAGGCCATATTTTTTCATTAACTGGGTTTTTTGTATCTTGGTTGCACGGTCCTTATCTCCAATTCTAAGTAATTCGGCACAACCAATTTCTTCTAACCTTTCATGTGTGATAAAGGTATCACCTTTAATACCATACCAAAACTCATCATTAATCAAATCAGACATGGTATACAATACAGTATCAATGTCTGCGGATACATAAACCCCTGAAAAATAATCATTTTCCAAAGTATTTACAATAATAGTTAATTCACTTGGATCGATAATTTCTTTTAAACCTTGCAATAATTTAGGAGTTCCTGTTCCCCCCGATAAAACAGTAATCATAAAATTCACCTAATCTCTAAATACATCAAATTCTTTTGGCATAAGTAGTGGACTTATATTGGACTCTGTGTCCCTTAAATCATCAAAATTATTAAATCCGCGAATTAAAACAACCGGAAGCCCTTCATCAGCTTGCCCCATAATTAATGAAGCTGCTGCAGATAATTCATCGGCAGTTGCAATTTCTGTGGTTTCCAATTCACGACCATATAAATCTTTTTCACCAACTCTTTTCCAAAGAGGAGTGATTCCAGAACATCCAATTGCAGTTCCAATAGCACCAAATCTAAATGCTCTACCTTGAGTATCAGTGATAATGACCGCAATTTCTTGGTCAAATTCTTTTTCTAAAAATTCGCGAATTTCAAAAGCAGATTTATCAGCGTCGACAGGCATTGGAGTAGCTAAGCCATCACCAACATTGGATTCATCAATACCTGCATTAGCACAAACAAAGCCATGTTTGGTTTCTGTGATGATAAATTTAGGGCCAACTCTTACAACTTCAGCAGATTCGTCCAATATAGCCTGAACAAGTTTCGGATCTTTTTTAGATTTTTCAGCAAGTTCAATAGCTTCCTCACTTGGAATTAAATCATCCAAAATAATAAAATTATCTTCAGCTTTTGAAATTAAAGTTTCAGCTATTAAAATTATATCACCATGTTTTAAATCACAACCTTGTTTTATGATTGCATCTTTAATAATCTGTGAAATATCACTGGAATTATCTACAATGGGAATATTCTCTAAACCAATTAATTCAATACTCATAATATCATCTAAAAAAAATTTAAAAAAAAATAAGATTATGGATTATAGGCATCTATAGTCCATTCTCCATCAAACACTGCAGCACATGATGTTACTGGTTTTTCATAATTAGCAAATGTGCCTTCATCAAAAATAAATTTAGCAGCAGAGGTGGAATCTTTTGCTTCGAATTCAACCAAGTCAGGTACTTGACTTCCATATGTTGAAATGAAAGCGGCTTTTCCATAAGGAACCTCTTCAACTAATATTTTTTTATCGTTGACAATACCAATATAACAGCCAGATTCATCTTCATTACCTGTTGATTTAGCAACAGCAGCAATTCTTGGAGTATTATAATCGTCTTTCTCATAATCCATAGTAAGCAATGAATATGCGAGAGCATCTCTTATATTCATCCCAATAGCTATTTTATCTGCTATAACATCAGTCTGAGAACCATTAGATACAATAGCAATATCATCCACAATACGAATACTATTGTATGCAATGTAAGCATTCTTATATATGTCCTTTTCAAAACCTTCTATTGGAACAATAGCAGCACGATTTTCATATTTTAAGCATTTCCTATTAGGAAATGACCTGCTTGAAACACGATATGCTATAAAAGGTTTACCGTCAGTATTCATCCCAGTTGATAAAATTCTCCCTGTATACATTTTTATTCCTCAATTTAAATTTCAGGACGTTGTACCGCCATTTCTGGAGAAATTCCAGCAGGAGTTGTAATTACAATCTCACCAGGTTTAATTGTTACTTGACCTTCGTCAATAACTCTTGCTTGAACACCTACGGCGCCTCCAGCTATCGCATCCGACCGGTCTTGTCCGTTAACAGTAACTTTATGCAAATTAGCTACTGGAACTATATAATATTCCTGATCTCCAGAAACATCAGTGACATTTGGTTTTCCGGTTGCATCGTCTACAACATCAGAATCGTCAGTTTGAACATCTGTAGCTGAAAAATTACTAGTAACTACCAAGAAAATCATGATTGTAAAAAGAATATCAATAAATGGAACTAAATTGATACTCGGTTTTTGATCCAAAACTTTCTTTTTATGTTTTCTAACATCAATAGCCATAAAATCACCTATTGTTTTAGTTTACTTTCAGTAATCTCAGCATTAACATTACATTTTTCTAAAATAACATTTGAAATACTTTTATCTAACATACTTGGTTTAAATGAAACTTTAATATTGGCATAAGGATCTGAAATCAATCTTGTATTTACAACACCTTCAGCTTCTTGAAGAGCTTCAAGTGCGCATTCTACATTTGAATCAACCCTAACCTTAACAACTGCAAAACCCCAGTTAGTCATTTTAGTAGCAAGCTCAATTTTATCCATTTCAGCTTCAATAAGCTCTTGAATATAAGTATAAATAGGTAATAAAACAATAGCCACTAAAAGACCCATAATAGTAGTTGTTAACGCAATATAAATCCCTTCAGCCATAGCTGCAGAATCCGGATGAACTCCCAATGATTTGAAAGTCATCCATATACCAATAACAGTACCGATTAAACCTAAAAAAGGAGCAAGCTCGGTAATAGTTTTAATAGTGCTTAATCCTTTTGTCATTTTTGCTACTTCAACAATGAAAATTTGTTCCATACTCTCTTCGACTTCGGTTTTATTTTTATAACCTATTTTTAAAGTTTCAGAAATAATTTTAGAAATAGGATTTTTAAAATTGTTAATTTGCTTTAAAGCTTCAACAGCACCGCCTCTTTCCATAGATGCAGTAACAACACCGAAAATCTCAGTAGTATCAACTTTACTAATTCTTCTAAGATAAGCAATTTTTCTTATTGAAATAACCAAACCATAAATCCCAATAAATAGAATTATATAAGTAATAATTCCTCCTTGAGTGAAAATATCTGCAATTCCATCAAGAAATGGAGTAATATATTCAATAATCATTTTTATCCTCTATATAACATTATATTGAAAATTTTTATAAACATAAATATATTATTCCCTATACTTAAATATTATTTAAAAATAGAAAATTATTTCATTTTAGCAACCGTTGCCCATGACCTTCTTACAAAATCGGGCATCTCATCATAAGTATAATTTGTTAAAAATTCTTTTGTTTTTGGATCTGAAGGATAACCTGAACCTATGCCTCCAGACTTAATAAACTCTTTATTTATCTGTGCAATTTGATCATCTCTTTCTGCTTTAGCAATTATTGAAGCTGCACTAACTTCAATATATTTATCATCTGCTTTATGCTCTGCAATAACATCCAATCCAGTATCTTTACGTAAATTTTCTTGAAAACGTTCTGCTTTAACATCAACAGCATCGACAATAGCTTTTTCAGGAGCCATCTTTAATAAAATTGATTCCATTGCATTTTTTTCAATTTCATTTAGATTAATTCCTTCAGCCCTCATCTCATCGATTTCGCGAGCAGAAATAACAACAATCTCATAATCAAACATTTTTTTAAGTTTACGAGATAAAATAGTGCGCCTATGAGGTACTAATCGCTTTGAATCTTTTACACCCATGCGTTCTAAGACTTTTTCCATTTTTTCAGGAATTAAAACCCCTGCAATAACCAAAGGCCCTAAAACAGATCCTCTTCCAGCTTCATCAATACCTAAAATATCCATAAAAATCAACAAAAAAAGTAAAAAAAAGAAATAAATAAAAAATATTTATTTCAAAGCTCTAAGACGTACTTCCGGTTCTAATGCAAGTGGTTCTGCAGCAACAATAGCAGTACCTTTTGCAACAACAGTCATCGGATCATCGGAAATTTCAATAGGAATTCCAATTTCATCGAAAATTCTTTCTTTTACACCACGGAGTCTTGAACTTCCACCGACAGCTACAGAGTTATTATAAACACCCATCATTAATTCCGGAGATAATCTTTCTAAAATTATATTTAAACCGCCAATAATTTGTTGCATATATGGTTCAACAGCATCAGCAACTAACATGGAGTCAATGACAACTTTTTTAGGCCTATTAGTTTCTAAAGATTTACCAATGACTTCAACACTTAAGTTTTCAATTTGTTCACTGCAGTGCACCATACCTACTTCTATTTTTGCGGCCTCTGCATCATGAATACCAATAGCTACATCATATTTTTCTGCAACAAGTTCAACGATTTTATTATCAATATCGTCTCCACCACATCTAACAGTTTCAATATCGTTAATACCACCAAGAGATATTATTACAACATCTGTTGACCCAGCACCAATATCTACAACCATAGTACCATTTGGTTCTGCAATAGGCAATCCTGCACCAATAGCTGCTGCTAAACCTTCACTTATAACCAAAATGTTTTGAGCTCCAGCTTTTCTACCAATTTCCTCAGCAGCATTTTTTTCTACTTCAGAAGCATCTCCTGGAATACCAATAACAATTCTGCCAACACTTTCACCCTCATTAATTCCAATTTGCATTGCTTTAATGAGTAATGCTTGTGCTTGGACAACATTTTCAATTACTCCTTTTTTCAAAGGCCTTAATGCAAGAATGTCTTCCGGAGTTCTTCCGAGCATTCTTTTAGCTTCTTCACCTACAGCTAAAACTTCTGATGGATCATCTTTTTTAACTGCAACTACTGACGGAATTTGATATAAATCAAATTTATCACCAGATGGCTTTGCTATTACTGTATTTAAAGTTCCTAAATCAATTCCTAAACTGTTGCTAATGACTCTGACATTGTCAACTTGTGGTTCTTCCTCATCTTTTCCAAAAATATTCATGATTAATCCTCCGTTACAATATCTTTAAAATCTATAACGAATATCTTATTAGATGTAGCTATGCTCTGAAATTTTTCTACATGTTCATCTTTTTCAATAGAGACTACTAAAGTTGTTAAAACAACTTCATTGGCATTATAGAATGGTTTCAAAGCACTTTTGATGAAATTTGGTAATTTAACATCATTATTTATATCAACATCAATGAAACCAGTAGTTTGAGATTCCTGAAGAATTTTGAATGGTATTTTTGATTTTTCAAATGTAGATGCAGTATATTTCATTACATCATCAGGCGCAACTAATACCATCAAATTGGGTTCCTCTGATAAATATTTGCGAAGTATTTGAACATAAGCTCCACCAAGATCTTTAGTTTGATTTTTAAAATCATTAATTATTATGGAATTTCCATACATCATGATAAAATCAAATTTTTTATCCAGTTTTCCATCTTGTAATACTACATGTTCCCTAAACAATATTTTGACATTAGCTGTGGACAATATGGCTTTATAAGCCATTTCATCAATCAAATCAACATTACCGGCAATGACACACCAGCTTTTCTCTATTTTATAGTTACTATCTGTGGTGACCATTGCAGCTTGCCTAAGAACACGTATATTATCTTCAATCATTTAACTACTCGCAACATCAATATTCAATCTAATGACTAAAAATAAATACTGAAAAATTTCAAAATCTTCCATTGAAATTGATATTTATTTAAAGTCCAACAATTAATATTTATTAAGAACATTATTATATATATTTTATCTTTTAAGGTTAATTTTTGAAAATTAAATAATAAACATCAATTTTTTTAACTAAACTAAATAATTATTTGAAATAATTGAAAAAAATAAACATATAACAATTGAATATTAAAAATATGAAAAAAATAATAAAATGAAATAAAAATAACACTTATAAGTAATTAAATACAAATATTAATAAATATAATGCGAAATCCAAGAAAAAATTAATAATAAATGAACTGGAAAGTATTACTGGAGTTGAACATGAGAATTGAAGATACAAACATTAAAAAATTTTTAGCAATATCTGATGTAATATCTTTATTAAATATGAGTTGTGGATTTTTATCCATAATCTGCTCTATAAACAACAAATTTGAACTAGCAGCTTTGTTTATGATATTTGCAATCATGTTTGACTCAGTAGATGGTTGGGTAGCAAGAAAAACCAACAGACAGGACACCTTAGGATTTGGAAAAAATATTGATTCCTTATCTGATGTCATTTCATTTGGTGTAGCACCAGCAATATTTGTATACTCTACTACTAACACCACAACAACTATCCTACAACCAATAATAATACTCGTTAGTTTATTTATCGTTATTTGTGGAGTTTTAAGATTAACAAGATATAATGTAATTGCTGATTTAATAAAAACACGCGATTTTATTGGATTTCCAATACCTGGAATAGCATTCATATTAGCTACATATTATCTAAGTGGATTATATAATACCTATATCGCTTTAATATTAAGCGTTATAGTCTCATTAATCATGATAAGTACAATAATATATCCTAAATTTGATAATATCCCTATATTAGCAATATCCGTAATATTAATAGTTTTATTAATTTTACCTTTCAAAATAGTTTTACTGACTATTAACATACCGGCATTATTATTGTTATTATTCTGCTTATACTACCTTATAATTAATTTGATTAAACATTACATCCGACAAAATAATTAAATTAATTCCATCTACTTTTAATTGAATATTAGGAGTAGAAACATGAATAAAAAACCAAGAGATCCATTATTTCCTAAAGGGTTTGGGGAAACAAAAAACATTAAAGAACAATTTAAAGAAGAAACACTCCCAAAACCAGCTAAAAAAGATGAATTAAGCCCATTAAAAAAGTTAAACCATAAAATTGGAGTCTATTTAAGTCCTAAAACAACAAATCTGACTGAAGATGAACAAAAAAGGAAAATTGGGATAATCATAACTGCTTTAATTTTAATTACATTAGTCATTTCATCATACTACTTTTTAGTATATCAACCACAACAAGAAGAGTTATCCCTTCTAAAAACTGAAAAATTAAATGAACTTCATGATTTATATTCCGGACCACTAGTAACCTCCCCAAATGCTTTAGTATTAGAAAATAAAATTAACGACGCAAGAAGTCCCGGAGAAATAGAAAGTATAAACATATTAACACAGGCCACACAAGATTGGAAGTCTTTTCATAAAAAATCAATTAATACGAACCAGGATAAATATAACCGAACCATGGCAGTATATTTTAATGAAAGTAAAGATGTGCTGATGAATAGTGAAGAGGCAATGCAGATTGTCAGCGAAAATGATGCAACCATCTTATCAAAAATTAAATTTGAAAAACCAAATACCGTTTCAGTACCCGTGTTAATTTCAAGATTACAGGCCGGAGCAGGACTAATAAATGTAGGTAGTGTAGTGGATATTTATTTAAACTCAAATTATACTGACGACAATTTTACCGACAATAACACTGATCCGGACGTTAGTGGCTGCACAGTATTGTCAATTATGAGATATGAGGAAAATGGTGAAATTGATTCTGAATATTCAAAAGCAAATGTGCACGTTAAAGGAAATAACACAAATCCTAATGAAAATACAAAAACATTTTCATCAAATGTATTGGAACTTCTTAAGGGTTCAATTATCAAAGGATATAATGAAAAAGAAACAATAAAATTACTCAAAAATTATGGTGTCAAATTATCAAATTATGAACGTCAAATTAATTTAGGTGATTTGGATGCCCAATACATGCTCTTAATTGAAGTACCAAGAGATAAAGTCGAATTTGTTATAAATAATATGGAAAATATCGTGCTTACAATTCCTACATCACATGCCCCAATATGGATGGTTAAAGAAATTGATACTGCATACCAATATTAAAAAATAATCATTATATACTACAAATACAAAAATGGTATTATGAACAGACCAACTATTACAACAATAATTGTTATTATATGTTTACTTATAGTAGGATTATATGCAATGGGGGAGGTAAACTATTTCTCAACTAAGATTGCGGTAGAGAGAAATATTGATTCACCGGCAATTATAATACCTTCAATCGGTGTAAATGAAAAAATTAATGATGAAACATTGGATTTAGGTGTATTGCATGAGCCTTCATCATATAGACCTACAGAAGGAGACGTGTTATTATTTGGACATAGAACCCTTCAAGGTTCTCCGTTTTTAAGACTTAATGAAGTATCTCAAGGGGATAAGCTGCTTTTAGAATGGCCAGGAATTGGAGAAGTAACTTATACTGTTATAAATCAAACTATTGTTCCTGCAACATATGATCTTCAGGCAATTGAGGGTGGAAATTATATCTACTTAATCACATGTGACCCAATCGGATCTACTGAAAATAGATTGATAATCCAAGGTGAATTAAGTGAAACAAATCCTCTCAATGACCAAATTCTACAAGATAATCCTCAAGAATCATATGCACTGATAATAAGCGGAATATTCTTAGTACTTGGATTGATATTTAGTTGTATATATCCAAAAGACCAAAGAATTTACATTTTTGTAACAGTACTTATTATATCTGCAATACTATTCTATTTCTGTATAAATCCTATACCTTCAGAAATCATTTATGATAAGATAAACTTCTTAAACGGAGGATTATAATGGACGTGGATAAAGAATACTTTTCTAACATAACTACAAGAGAAAGAGCCATATTTGAAGGAGCAATTAGTATGGGGGCATTATTCCACCAGTTTGTTGGAACCCCCGTAAATAAAAATACAAAAAATAGCTTAGAAACCTGTATGGAAGAATCTTTAAATTTACAACCGGCAATTGAAGATGTTAAAGTGAATATCAGATTCGATAAACTTGAAGAATCTATGACTGAATTCGAATACACTTCACTTACTGGAGATATGTTAGATGTAAAAATTTATACAAAAGTAGACAATGTCACAGCTACAATAAGAATTGAGTTTATTGAAGAACTTAATTATCCTTTAATGTATGTTGAAGACATTGTAGAAGATTAAAAGTTAATATATTTCTTTTAAATCTTCTAATAATTTTTTTATATGACTTTTTTTAATATGATTCATTAAAACTACCCTAATAGCTTTAGGGCATTTAGCTACAGAAACTTTCCAACCCAAATTTTCCAATTTTTCAGCAAGAACATTAGTGTCCATATCAGGATGGTTAAATGCAACGATATTTAATTCAGGTTCACAAACAACAACATAACCAATCTCTTTAAGACCATCATTTAAAAAATGAGTATTTTCCATTAAATCGTTAGCAAGTTTACGGTAGCCTTCTTTACCAAAGTATTTCATTATTGCATAAGTCGCTGCAGAAGAAGCGCCTAATCGAGTTCCAACAATTGTTGATTGAGTTTTAACTGTAAGATATGGTGAATCAACAGCCATAACCTCCAAATATTCCTCTTTTCTAAAAATTATTCCCCCAGCAGGGATTGGAGCCAAACCCATTTTATGAGGATCAACAGTTATTGAACAAACACCCGGCAATGAAAAATCAAAAACAGGCAAATCATAACCAATTTCCTTTAAAAATGGAATTGAAAATCCGCCGAATGCTGCATCAACATGGAAAAAAATATTATTTTCATGAGCTATTTTGGAAATTTCTTCAATAGGGTCAATTAAACCAAGTTCAGTAGTTCCTGCAATAGCTACAATCGCAACAGTTTTATCGGAAATAATTTTTTTTAGGGAATCCACATCAATTTTATAATTTTCATCTAACTCAGCTTCAACAATTTTTAAATTTAACATATCGGCTGCTTTTTTAAAAGAAAAATGTGCAGATTCGGGAATAATAATTTCTCCATCAACAATGCCTTTGTATTTTCTTGCATGATTTCTGGCAGCACGAATAGCCATAATATTGGCTTCGGTACCTCCAGTTACAATATTTCCATAAGCATTATCTAAAGATAAAAATTCACCAATAGATTTGATTACTTCACTTTCAATAAATTTTGTTCCTTTAAAAAGACCAGGATCTCCCAAATTTGTATCAAGAAAATTAAAATAAACTTCTTTTGCAAAAGGATGTGCTTCAGTACACATTGACCCTAAAATCCTACCATCGGCATAATCATAATCCAGTTTATGGATTTCAGCCAATTCTTTTAAAATATCCTCTTTATCTATTGGTTTTTCTTGCATAAAATAACCTAACTTAATATAATTTAAATAAAAATAAAATAAAAAAAAAGAAATAAAAAGATTATTCTAAACGTTTACGAGCAGCGTCAAGAATAATTTTTTGTTCAGCACGAGCAACAGTTTTTCTCACATCAGCAATAGCGTCAGTATTTGAAGATACGCTAGTAATTCCAAATTCGACAAGTTTTTCAACAATGTGAGGTACACTACCTGCTTGACCACAAATACTACATTTAACACCTGCTTCAGCACATTTTCTAATTGTTCTTTCAATTAATTTCATTACTGCAGGGTGTTCTTCTGAGTAGTGTTTTGCTACAAATTCATTGTTTCTGTCAACTGCAAGTGTGTATTGAGTTAAATCGTTGGTTCCTAAACTTACGAAGTCTATTCCAACTTTAATATACTCATCAATCATTATTGCAGCTGCTGGAATTTCAACCATCATTCCGAACTCAACATCTTTGTGAGGTTCAAAGCCAATTTCAGAACAAAGTGCTTTAGCTTGAACTAATTCAGCAGGACTTTGTGATAATGGAATCATGATTCCAATGTTAGTGTAACCTTTTTCATGTAATTTTTTAATAGCTTTGAATTCACATTTAAGGATTTCAGGTTGGTCGAGTTCTCTTCTAATACCTCTCCAACCGAGCATTGGGTTGTGTTCTCTAGGTTCGTTTTCTCCACCGTCTAATGTGATAAACTCATCGGTTGGAGCATCTAAAGTTCTATACCATACTGGTCTTGGATAGAATGCATCTGCTACAATTTGAACATTATCTGCAATTGTATCAATTAATTCATCCTCATTTCCATCAGCAATGAATTTGCCTGGGTGAATACCAGAGGTTAACATTAAATGTTCAGTTCTTAAAAGTCCAACACCATCAGCACCGGTAGCTGCTGCTTTTTCAGCTGCTTCAGGCATACTTACATTAGCTTTTACTTCAGTTACAGTAATAATTGGTGCTTCTCCGACAGCTACAGTTGCTACTTCTTCAGTTTTAGTTTCGGAAATTCCTTCAAATACTAAACCTTTTTTACCATCTAAAGTAACACCATCATTTTCTTTTAAAGTAGTAGTAGCATCTCCAGTTCCTACAACACATGGAATTCCAAGTTCACGAGAAATAATGGATGCGTGACAAGTTACACCACCTTCATCGGTGACAATACCACTTGCTCTTCTCATAGCAGGAACCATATCAGGAGTAGTCATAGTGGTTACCATGATGTCTCCATCTTCGATTTTATCTAATTCATCAATGTCTAAAACAATTTTAACCTTACCGGATGCCATACCTGGACTTGCACCAAGACCTCTTACAAGAACATCTCCTACTTCGGATGAAGAATCATCTTTTTCCTCATCAACATCACCTAAGGTAGTAATTGGTCTTGCTTGTAATAAGAATAAAACCCCGTTTTCAAATGCCCATTCGGTATCCATCGGTTCACCATAATGAGATTGAACTCTTTTACCCATTTCAGTCAATTGAAGAAGTTCTGAATCGGATAAAACTCTTTCATTTCTTTTATCTTCTTGAACATCAACTTTAATACTGGTTCCATTTTCATCATTAGTGTACATTACTTTTTTATCACTAATGGTAACATTGATAATTTCATTATTTTTCTTATCAACTTGATAGTTATCTGGAGTAACATCACCAGATACAACAGATTCACCTAAACCCCATGATCCTTCAATTAAAGCAATTTCTTCACCAGTTGATGGGTTTACAGTAAACATTACACCTGCTTTATCAGCATTTGACATTTTTTGAACTACAACAGCAATATATACTTTTGAGTGTTCGAAATCATTCTCTTCTCTGTAGAAAATAGCTCTTGCTTCAAATAAAGATGCCCAACATTTTCTAATATATTCAATTACTTCATCATTACCAGAAACATGTAAAAAAGTATCTTGTTGACCTGCAAAAGAAGCTTCAGGTAAATCTTCTGCAGTAGCTGAAGATCTAATAGCCACATCAGTATCATCTTCTCCAACTCTTTGACATAATTGATTATAAGCTTCAGTAATAAATAAAATCATGTCTTCTGGGATTGGAGCACTATTGATAATAGATTTAATTTCTTCAGAAGCTGCTTGAAGAGCTTTGGTATCATTAATATCAATTTTATCAAGGATGTCCATTACCTTATCATTAATTCCAGCTTCTTCCATGAACTTTTGATAAGTTTCTGCAGTTACTACAAAACCTGGTGGTACCGGAATGCCCGCTTGAGTTAATTCACCCAAATTAGCACCTTTTCCACCTGCAATTCCAATATCAGATTTATTTAAATCCTCAAATTTTACAACATACATAAAATTAACCTCTTAGCATGAAAATATATTCAATTGACAATAGTCAAACTAAAAAACATCATCAATTATTATATTTATTAATATTTATTTCAAAGTTTAAATATTTAATTATAAAAATTGAAAAATCATAAAAATAGAAAATTAAAATAAAAAAAAGAGTAAAACAAAATTAATTAAAATC
>JAEIGA010002531.1_pt1 | contig 29111 bp, 46 predicted proteins | sample 9270691 | NCBI WGS metagenome assembly JAEIGA01 (sample SAMN17057246, study PRJNA624740) | gut metagenome | biome: biome; isolation source: fecal sample | host: Bos grunniens | place: China: Xizang | collected 2019
ATTATAAAATTCATCACTATAAATTTCCTTATATTCTATATTATTTATAAAATTTATTGCTTTCTTTTCATATTCAGTCATTTAATTCTCCTCTAATAAATCTTGTAAAACTTCTATTGCTCCTACATTTTTAAATACAATTTTTCTTTCCATTGGTGTTGTAGTCGGCATTAATATATGAATTATATTTTCTAATTCTTTTATTTTTTCTCTTATTTTGTCTTTACTTACATATAATTCTACACTTGCATCATATAAATCTTCGTATTTGTTTTTATATTTTTCTATTTCTTCTTGTTGTTTGTCTATTAGATTTAAAATAGTATGTAATTTTTCATTTTCATCAATATCAAGTACAACAAAATCTTGTCCTTTATCTAACCAATAAACAACATTATCTATTAAGTAGTCTATTGCTATCTTTTCTTCTTCACTCATTTATCTCCCTCCAATATCTCAACCGCAATTTTAAGTTTTTGCTTTTCTTCAAATAATTGCTCTTGCTTTGATTTTAACGCTGCTATTTTGCCATTAATAATTTTTTTCTTATGCTCCAGTTGTTTAATTTGCAAGTCTATTTCCTCAATCAAAACTATGTCTTCATTAATTTGCTTTTCTAACACTTCATATGGTTCAAAGATTTTCATCTGTCCTCCAATTCCTTTTTAATTCTTTGCAATTCTCTTTTTTCTTGTCTTCTTTGCTTTTCTTCCAATTGCTTTGCAGTTAGTTTTGTTTTATGTGGCTTGTAATAATCTTCTGCAGGAATTTCAATAAAATCTTGGTTTATATCAATGTCAATTTCTCCGCTTTGCACTACGCTTTCAGCAGTAAGAATTATATAATCAAACTTCCATTGTTTCATGTGTCTGTTTGCAATTTCTTCTTGCACTCTTGGTAAAGAATGCAAATAAATATGCTCTCCTTCACTTACAACTGCTCCATTTTCACATGTTGTTTTTCCGCCTTCAGCCAAATGCTGCATATGATGATAAGTCATAGTTTCTTCATATTTTAACTTTTGTTTCCTTGTATAGTGTTTTTCTTCTTGAAACTTTTTAAAACTCTTTATATTTGGAAGTGTTGACAAATATTCTTCAGTTTTTGCCTTCTTGAACATTGAGCCTTTTCCATAGATTTTTTGAAGTTCTTCACGCTTGTTCTTATTACTTGCCATTTTAACTCCTTAGTCGTCAAATATTTCATCACTTTTCTTTGCTGCTACACAAAGAGCAATTGCAACTGCTCCCATAAATATTCCACATATTAAACCTAATAAAAATTTAATCATCTTCTCCTCCAAAATTTCCAAAGTTAAAAAATATGCTCATTGCTGCAAGAATTATTGTCATTGTTCCAAGCACTGCCCATAAAACACAAACAGTGTTAATTATAAAATCAATCATTTTACCTCCTTTATTTCAACAATTGTTTCTTCCCTTCCTTTTTCATAAACAATTCGTGATCCGTCAACAGAATTAATGATGTTGTAATTGTCATCTGCAATCACATTGTATTTAACCAATATGTCTTGAATTGCATTGAGTAGGTTTACAATGTCCCTTTTCCTTTTGTCTTTCACATAGAATGTGCATTTAAGATTAATTGGCTTTTCTATGTTAAACCTGTAATTTCTTAAATAATAACCACATTCCGCTTCAAACTCTTTATATAGATTGCTTTGTGAAATAAAAGGTTTTCTGGTGTATTGATTATAAAATATTTGTTGGCTATTCTTTTTACTTCTGCATTGAAGCGGTATTTTTATTATCATTTGTTTGCTCCTTTTTTCCTTTGACATACCAAATGCAATTATAAGTTCCTATGTAATTTGGATTTTCAAGAGTTATGCAGCCAAGACAGTCTTTGCATAAACCTTTAAGTTCTTTATATTTCATTGAATAAATCTCCAGTAATTAAAATATTATTATAGTGTACTAACTTATTAAGATTTACCTCCTTAAAATAAAAAGGCTAAATGTAATCATCTAGCCTCCTTTTTTTGCATTATTCATTTTTTAAGTACCCTTTTCGGTCGGCTTTTAATTGCTCAATTCTTTTTTCGTACCTTTGCGGATCTATGCACTTTAACACTTGTAATATTATTGAATAGCCACTTAATGTAAGCTTTTCACCTGTGTAATCTAATTCAGTGTTTTCAAGTAATATATTGTATAACATTTTATGTTTAGTATCTTGGCTCACTATTTCTGCAACTGCTTGCATGACCTCTTTTTGCAATCAAATCAACTCCTTAATTAAAATGGTAAATCATCATCATTGAAATTTGTTTGTTCTTCTGTTTCTTTTTCTTTACTTCCTGTAAAAAAGACTTCTTCAACCACTACTTCTGTTATATATTTCTTTTGACCTTGACTGTCTTCATAATTTCTTGTGTTTATTCTTCCAATAATAGCAATTGGACTTCCTTTTTTAAAATATTTGCTTACAAATTCCCCTGTTTTATTCCAAGCCACACAATTAATGAAGTCTGTGCCTTCTGCTGCTCTTTTCTTCACTGCTATAGTAAAACTTGCAACTGGCGTGTTGTTTTGTGTGTATCTTGTTTCAGGATCTTTTGTCAATCTTCCCATTAAAATAACTTTATTCATTTATTTCCTTTGTCCTTCCCTCCACAAATGCTTACAATTACAATTGTGGCACAAATTATGAATGTAATAACTATTGCTGTAATGTTCATGTTAAACCTCCTTAAAATGGCAAATCATTTGAATTATGCTCATTAATTATGCTCAAGCATTCTTTTATTTTGTCATCTCCATTTTGTTCAAGCCAATTTATGTAATTAATGTCTTTGTTCATGATTTCTTTGATTGTTTGGCCTTTATATTTACCAAAACCAACTTTGAAATTCTGTGCTTCTTCTAATGTTTCAATTGGCTTTTCTGTTGGTTTGTTTAAAGAATTTGCGTCATCATCTTCAGTTGCTAAACCAAAGGCCATTAATAAACTGTATCTCCTTGCATAAGTAATTGCTGAGCCTTGCTTTTGTGCTGGATTGTCATTCCCAAACAAAGTTGCGTCAACCACTCTGCAGCCTCTTATAGGTTTGCACTCTTTTCCGTCAATAATTTTTACAGTCATGATGTAATCATCATTGTCAATTCTATCAATATATTGGTAATAGCTCATTTTGTTTTGTTCTAAATATTCATGTATTTGAGCAATATCAACATATTGGTAAGAATACTTGCTGCCATTCTTTGTTGGAATGTCCGCTGTTTGGTTCTTTTTAATAGTTTTTTCAGCCATGCTTTAACTCCTTAATTAATATAAGTTTGCTCAAATTTCTTATGGATCTTGTCAAGTTTTCCTCTAATTTGTTTTTCTTGTCTTTCATTTCTGCATTGCAATAGAAGTTCTTTAAAATTGTCCTCCATTTCAATAAGCTCTTTTGCTTCACGTTTGTGTCCAAACATTTTAACCTCCTTCCTTATTTAATTTTAATAAATATATTGTTTTTATCTTTTTTAAGCTTTTCAATTTCTTCTGTGGTGTAATAGATGTCTTTGTTTTTAAGTAATGTGTGAATGGTCCTATAGATGACTTGTAAATTGTGAGTTGAAACCTTGTCTTTTCTTATTATCATGATTAAACCTCAAAAAGATAATCTAATGTGTAATGCTGTCCTGCAACTTTGTTGATTTCCTTTTGTATGATTATTAATTCATTAAATTTCCATGTTTGCTTGCCTTTTATTTTGTTATAAAGACTTATGTCAGTAATTCCAATTGTTTCTGCTAATGTGCTTTTGTCAATTCCTAAATCTGCAAGCACATTGTTAAGGTTCTTAAATAAAATTTTTCTGTTGTAAGTCTTGGTTCTAGTATGCACTATAAATCCCCCTTTTTATTCCCAATGTAATATTTTTTTAATAGTTTTGAAATATTTTTTCAAAGTTTTGAATTAACAATTAAGTTATATCTCTATTGAAATTGAAAGTCAATAACTTTTTTAAATATTACAAAAATATTTCTAATTTTAAAACTTTTTTGTTTACTTAATAACAATCAATTATTATCATTTACTTATGGAGAAAAATAATTTGCAGAATAGTGAGGTAAAAGAATGAATTTTTTGAACAACCTAAATGAACTCTTGAAGATCAATAATATGAATAAAAGTGACTTGTCAAGAGCGGTCAACATTGCTCCAAGCACAATAAATGCGTGGTATAAAGGCAACTATGAAAATATAAGTTTGTCTATTTTAATAAAAATTTCTAAATACTTTAACATTACACTTGAAAACTTAATAAATGGTAATATGGAGACCATTTCTTTTACAACAAATGAGTTTTCCAAAAGTGAATTAAAAGCAATTGTGAGTTTCAGCAAGTTTTTAAAGGAATACAGGAAGGAGAATGAAAATGAATAATGTTGCAATATATTTGAGGAAGTCAAGAGAAGAACTTGAAGAAACAAGAGAAGAAACACTTGCAAGGCATGAAAATATTTTACTTGATTTCTGCAAAAGAAATGATTTAACAATTACAAAGATTTATAGAGAAGTTGTCAGTGGTGAAAGTATAGAAAAAAGACCACAAATGCAAATGCTCCTTGATGACATTGCAGCAAAACTTTATGACGGTGTTGTTGTTGTTGAAATTGAGAGACTTTCAAGAGGTAATCAAATTGACCAAGCAGAAATTCTTGAAGTTTTTAAAAAGTCTAACACTAAAATTTACACTTTAAACAAAACTTATGACTTGTCAAGTGATGATGAATTTGATGAAGAATTTTTTGAGTTTGGCCTTTTTATGTCAAGACGTGAATATAAAATTATCAAAAGAAGACTTATGAGAGGTAAACAGCAAGCTTTTAAAGAAGGCTACTTTACTGCAGGAACATGTCCATATGGTTTTAGTAAGAAGCGGATTGACAAAGGCTTTGTTCTTGTTGCAGATGATTTTGAAAGCAAGATTGTTCAAAGTATATTTTATAAGTTTGTTGTTGAAAATAAAGGAATATCACACATTTGTAAATGGCTGAATGAAAATGGAATTAAACCAAGAAAAGCAATTGACTGGCAAATGAAAAGAGTTAAAATGATTTTAAGAAATAAAACTTACATTGGTTTTCTTGGTTATGATTATAGAGGCGGTATGGCTCACAAATATCTTAAAGGCAAACATGATCCAATCATTGATGAAGATATTTTTTATAAGGCACAAACTAAACTTGACAGTCAAATGAACAGGAAAAAGACTGAAACCAAACTTGTAAATCCACTTGCAACTTTTACAAAGTGCGGCATTTGTGGTCGTGCCATGAGGTCCACATTTGATGTTAAAAGAAAAAAATACACTTTAAAATGTTTGTCTCACAATTGTCCAACTGTAATGTCCAGCCTTGAAGATGTCGAAAAGCAACTTATTTTTGAAATTGAAAAAGAGTTGAAGGACTTTAACTATTTCTTGGAGAATCACAAAGAAGAAACTGAAAAAAAGAAACAAATCTTAAAAAATGAAATTCAAGTTTTAAAGACTGAAATAATTAAGAAAGAAACAATGATTAATAAGTGCTGTGAAATGCTTGAAGAAGGCATTTATACAAAAGAAAAGTATATTAAGAGGGTAAACATATTAGAAGAAGATTTGAAGGGCTTAAAATCGAATTTAGAGGCTTTAAGAAATGCCCCAATTGATGACACTGACAGATGTGAAAAAGCCATTCCAATTTTATCAAAGGTTCTGCAGGAATATTGGTCACTAGATCCTCAAGAAAAAAATCAGCTTCTTAAAACAATTATAGAAAAAGTTGAATACTTTAAAACTAAAAGAAATACAAGGCACAATGCCAATGACATTTTGTTTTCTCTAAAGATTTTTTTAAAAATTTGAAAAAAGCTATTTACTTTTTTAAAATTAGATTGTATTATATTAAAAAAGTAAATAGTTATCATCTTCCATGTTATTCATAAGATAAGAATTGATAACTGTCTAAAATTGAATAAAAAGAGCTAAAAAAAGAGCCTTTAGTTTTATGAGAACTAAAAGCTCAGCTGAAAGTTAAACCCTAACTTTAACAAACAGCAGTTATAATTATTTTATCAATAATAATTTTTAATTGCAAGACTTTGGACTGAATTTAATGCGTATAGATAAAGAAAAGAGGTTTGGACTTTCTCCATTCCTCTTTTCTTTGTTTCAAAAGCATATAGGGTTCAAAGAAGAAAAAAACCCAATAAGGTGTAACGAGCCGCTGCATAAAATGTTGGAGACAACCTTGCTCATTTGAGTATTGCGTTCGCTGGTATGATTAAAACTCTATTAGTCATATTAAGCGTCAGTGAGATTTCACAACGGAAACTCACAATAAATAAAACGTACTGGGGTGGATCTACAGGACCAAGGGACTGCAACTATTAAAGCATGGACTGTAATGTGTAATTTATATGAAAATATAAAGTTGTTGCATAAGGCTGAAATGTCTTAACTATTAGAGTGGCTTGACAGTAAAACTGCGACTGACGGTATTACTAAAGCATAGTGTTACTATAGAAAAAGTGTTTTTTTCATTTGTTCTATAGGGACACTATGCCTCTCAAGTTCCAGCTCCCTCTGGTATTACAATTTTACTAAATAGATAAATCAAAAGAACAGAGGACCAATAAATGAAAGATTGCAAACAATGTTACCATTATAAAAAATCACAAACTAAGTGTATTAAGTTTAAAATGAATGTTACTGACACAAATATATTTGCTATGTGCTGCAAAGAATATTCAAAGAAAGTTAAAAAAGTTGTTTCATGTAAAGATTGTATAAATATGAATAAATATGGTTGGTGTGCTACGAAGCGGATTTGTATGAATGATGAACAAAAGTTTAGAGATAGACAATGTAGGTTCTATTTTAAAAGAAAAAAAAGAAAATAAGATCACCAAATGGAAAAGGCAAGCTTGTCTTGTCTTTGGAATGCGGTAGTCGAGGAATTGCGAAGCAAGGGCTGAAGGCCAAAAGAAAAAAGAGCCGTATTGATAACAAAAAACCGTGCAAAGCGACCAACACAGAATTTTACGACCCTTTTTCATATGTTAAATTGAGTATAATAATTTTAACAAATGAATTATAGCAAAATTTCTTAAAATGTCAAGAAGTAGTTAACGTAATTTGTAATGTTTAACTGCTCTTTTTTTCTTGTAAGCCTTGCAAATACTTACTTATAAGAATTTAAAAAAATTTACAAAAAAGTATTTACATACTAGTACTAGTATGTTATAATATAATTAACAACAGCACAGAAACTACATAAAAAATATAAAAAAAGGAGAAATAAAAAATGAAAATTTTAAAAAATAACAAAATGAATGAGTATGAATTAGAACACAAAAAGGCAAGCTATAAAACAATAGTTGATTTATATGTAAACGATTTAGTGCTTTGTAACAATATACCTGAAGTTGATACAAGTATTTGGGACAACGTAACTTTTGATGATTATGAAATTGAAATATACCAATATTATTTATGTAATTTAAGTGATTGGCAAAAACAAAAAGCATTAGAAGCGGGACTATTATTAAGTTATTCAAACTTGTTAGATTTAGACATTTTATGTGTGGATCACTTTGGCACAAGTTGGGACTATGTTTTAACAGATGTTGAAATTGTTGAAAATTTTGAAGATTTAGATATGTAAAAAAGGAGGTGATACAAATGAGAAAAATGTTTATATTGGGCTTATTTATTATATTAGTCTATCTTGCTGGAGCTAATACAAGTGTTCCAAGTGGTTATGCTACTTACAATGAATGGCTTGAATGCACAGGAAATCTTGACACTGAAGCAAATTACAAATATTATTTAACTGAAGTTGAAAAATTAGACTTCTAAGGAGGAAAGAATGAATAAGAATTTTAGTTTCACTTATAAAGGCAAAGTGAAAGATTTAAAAAAAGCAATTATAAAAGAAATATTACAATGTGAACCAAAAAAAGAGCTGCCTTTAGACAACTCTCCTGCTTCAAATATTTTCAAGACCAATAATGAAATATTTGAACAATGTGACCTCTTTAATAATATCATTTAAAAAGTTTATTGTCAATGGAGGAAAAATGAAAAAAAGAAATTATGAGAATGAAAGTAAATGGCAAAAAGAACACTATTGCTTGATAAAAGCTCACATCAATAAGGAACTTGGTGAGGATCTAAAACAAACTTTAAAAGCTCAGCAAAAAACAATTGCAAGTTTTATTACTGAAAGTGCTGAAAATTATTTAAAAAAATAATAAAAATAGAGCCACAAAGTCGTGGCTCTTTTGCTTTTGCTCAAAATGTTTCACATGAAACATTTATTTTTCTCTTATTTCTTCCATGTAATTTCTGTCAATTTTTTGGTCTATTGTAACCAAATTGTTTGATATTATTTCCAATGAACGAGCAATGTTGTTGTTACTGTCTGCAATATTCTTTTGATTGTTTGTAAGAAGCTTTAACATTTCATTGTTTTCTTCTTCTAACTGAGTAATCTTTGTCTTGTCCGTAAAGAATACCCAAACAAACAAGGCTGCCATTATTATTGTTCCGTCCGTATTGAAAGACAGCTTGTACTATTTCAATAACTTCCATTCAACCCCTCCTTTCATTATTTTTTATGCCAATGAAAAAGTTATTGTTTCAACTGTAACCGCTAAAGGCATGTTATTTGAACCATTGTAAACACTTGTTTTTGTCATGCTTATATTAATAGTATTTGGATTTGGTATTGTTGCAGTTGTTGTTATTGTATTGTCTCCAAGAACGTCATAGCCTCCATTTACATATGCACTTGAAAGTGAATAAAGGCCTTCTGTTCTTATATTAAGTTTTAAGTCTTCCAATGTAATACTTGTCACGTCTCCTGCAATATATCTTGGAATTGGAATGCTAAACTCAATATTTTTTGTACTTGATGAAACACGACCGCTGCAATGGATCTTCTCCAATGTGTAAGTATTATCTGCATTATAAACTAATGGAACTCCATTAACTTCAACATTTTGTTCTTCTGTTGGAAAACAGTTAAAACCTGTGCTGGAAAGTAATCTATCAAAAAATATAATTGGCAATCCTTTTGCAACTGTCATGTTATATGTAACAGTTGAGAACTTGTCAACAAGTCGAACTTTTAAATCCCATTCAAAAGCGTTATCCAAGTTCAGTGTAACAGTTGTGTTGTCTTGCATAGTTTGTTCAGCAGAATAACTTGAAGCACTTTTTTTCTTATATGAATAATAAATTGTTATTGTGTTCTTTTCATCTACACTTGAAAAGCTTGCGTCAACAGTTAAGTCTGTATCACTGTAAAAGTTGTTTAGTCTGCTAAAATTAATTATTGCTGTTGGTTTTTTCCATTCAGCAATTATTAAAGTAATATTCTTTGTTACTTTGTTTCCCCTGCTGTCTTCTATAGTTAAAACTGCAGTTTGATTGTTTGAATAATTTAAGGCTTGAGAATTAATTGTTAAAGTATCATAATGAGCCGCACTTCCTGTCCCACTTCCAAGAACTACTTCACCAATTGCAATTTGATATTTTTTAATTGTTGCATATTTTAAAGCATTTACATTTGAAATAGTAAATATTGGTGTACTTAAATTTTGAACCAATATTTGATTGTTTTGTGTCACTGCTGTTGTTGTTGAATTACTATCAATGTAAGTTAATGTTGCAACTGTTGGATTAGCATTAACGATTGTCATTGTCTTTGTAACATATGACTTAAATGTATTGCCACCAATTACGGTTTTTATATAAAATCTAACACTCAAAGTGTTGCTGTTTGGTGTGGCTGCTCTTAAAACATTTCTCTCCGCTTCTGTTAAATTAAAAGTATAACTTGTCCCAGTCTTTGAAATATCTCTGTAAGAAATATCTGCAGCAGATCCAGTGAGAGAAATGCAAGCTTGTAAGCTTGAAACATTATTTCCTGCTGGATTTGAATAGTTAATTGTTGGATTTTGAATATCTGTAAAGTTTGGAGCAGAAGTAATGTTTGCTTGTCTTGGTATATCTGTCAATGACCATGAGCCACTTCCTGTGCAATTCACGTCATATGTGTAAATTCCAGCTTGTGCTGAAGCACTGAATGACTTCTTTCCTGTTGCGTCATGTGTCATTGTATATTCGCCACTTGCAACTTGAGTTCCATTGTAAAGACTAATTCTTTTATCTCTTGGAGTTGAATAAACTGTTGTTCCGTCAATAACAACTTTAAAGTTTCCTGCTTTGTAATAACTTGAACTTGCTGTTCCTCTACCTGTTAAGGTCCAAGAAATAGTTGTTTTATTATTTGCAATACTTTGAGATTTTATTGACCATGCAAACTCCAAATATCTTCCACTATAACCGCTTGTGTTAAAACTTCCACTGCTTGCCATTAATCTTCACCTCCTGTTGCAACAGGAACAAGACCAATTCCGTCATTTACAATTGTATTTCCTTCATAAATTGTAATTGGAATAAATCTCAACTTGTTGCATAAAGTAATTTCTTCTTCAACAACGCTTTTTTTCATGTGAAATTCATCTTGAGAAACCCAATATATTTTATTTCCAAGCCTGTCAAACCCTGCAAATCCAACTTCATTATTCATGAGTACATAAGATCCGTCAACGCCATACATTTTTAAGCCATTATTGTTTAATTCTGCAATAAGCGTGTTTGATACGTCATAAACTTCCAATTGTCCATTTTGGTTAAGTGCTGAGCCTAACTTTAAAGTTCCGCCCTTAATTAAATCTGCAGTTAAGTTTATAACATTTATTTGCTCCATGTTTAGAACATTATCAATGGTCCATGCACTTTGAAAAGGTCCATTAATTCCACTTTGTGAAAAGCCAATTCCTCCGTTATTTATCATAATAACATTTGTTGCGTCTTCTTTTGGAAGCTGGTCAACTATTAAGATCTTATCACCTTCATAAACAACATAAGAAGATCCCAAAGCATTCCAAATTTTATTTTGTGCCTCCTGCAATTCATCACTTAAAGTGACTTGTAAAATATTGTTATTTTGTTCAACTATTTTATTTGTTGTTTCTGTAATGCTTCCAACTAAGTTGTTCAAAGTTTGTGAAAAGTTTCCAAATTCTATTTCAACATATTTGTCAAGAATGCAATCATAAATAAGTTTGATTACATGAGTTGTTACATTTATTCCAAGTCTTTCGTCTATTACCTCAACAGTGTCTCCAACGTCTGTTATTTTTTCAAGATTTGCTTTTAAAGTATAATTTATTTGTGGAATGCAATTTGCATTAACATAGTTTTGGCCTTGTTCTCTTAAATCCTCAATTAATGCTTGTGTATAGGCGTTCATGTCTGTTTCTCCGTCATCATCTTTGTAGTCTTCTTCATCAATGCTGTCTTGAGTAAAAGAAACAGTCTTTGTGTATGGAATTTCATATTGTGTATTGGAATATAAGTATTTTTCATCTAATAAAAGGCCGTCTTTACCAACAGGCATGAGCTTTGTTACAACATTGTCCCAATTTTCTTCACAAGTTATTTCCTTGAGGTTCTTTGCATACCTTACTGTCACTCCATTGTCTTGGCCTATTGAATAATTAAGAGCAATTGAAAAGTTATCTCTTTTTAAGTGTCCTCCCCAACGCTCCACAACAGTTTGTATGGCCTCATAGAGGCTTTTTCTTACACACCTAAAGGAATTTATCGAAGTAATGTTTGAAACAGTTGTAAAAGGGCTCTCATTGTCTGTGGCACTATTCAAATGATCCAAAGCATAATTACAATTCTTATGGTCAACATAGCTGTCCTCAATTAAATAGTTTTTACTGTCATAAAAAACATGCCATGCTCTAATTATTATTTTGTTTTTTGTTTTTTGAGGATTTGTAATTCTAAAGGCCTGTTCTCCGTTTGGAGTATTAGCAACAACAATTGAATTTGCAACTAAGTCATTCACATATGATAAATCTGTTTCTAATTCAAGGAAATAATCTCCATTGTCTTCATTGTGAACTCTTGCTTTTGTTGGAATAATTACTTTGTCTCCATTAGTTGTAAAAATGTCATCTATGGAATTGAATAATTTAATCATAATTTACTCCTTATTTATAGCCTAAAATTTGATATGGAATAGCAGCTGCATTATTGCTCACACTTCCTGATGATGAGCCATAAGTAGGGTATTGAATATAGTTCCCAAAAACTGCACTTGTGTTAGTGATTGTAACTTCCCTATAACCCAAATAATGTCTTGGAGTAGTAAATCGTGTTTTAAAGTTGCTTGGAATTTTCCCTGTTGACATACACCATGAGCCACTATCAGTGCCATGAAAAAATAATATTTCATAATATTTATAATTTGAAATGTCATCATTTATAGTAATTGTTTGACCTGCAAACTGACTTGTTGGTGCTGAATTTGTCCACAACACTTTTGGTTTACTATACCAAAGTTCATTGTCAACATTAATTCCTGTTTCAACATAAGGTTCATAAGTTGTTGCAGTTGAGCCTTCTTCTACTTGTATGTTTGAGAATGCTACACTGCCAGTATTTGCAGAACTTAAACTGTTTGAGTAAATTCTTATATACACACTAGCTTCAGTTGTTGAAAAATTTAAAGCAATGCTACCACTTGCAGAAGTTGTTGCTGTAGTTTGACTTATTATAGTAGAGTTGTCACTTTTATAAATTCTTACTAATATTGAGCAATTATTTGGATTTGAATAATTGCAACTAAAAATATAATTACTACTTTTTGTTGGTATTAACCATTCAGTTCTACAATAAGAGCCATTGTTTGTTACATTTAAAATGTTATCACTAACACTTATTGAACATTGCTCAATTCTTTTTGGAGTTGCATTAATGTCAAATAAATTCTTGCTTTTTGCAAACCAAACCTTTTCGCCACCTGTTGGAGCAGTTGAACCAACTGAAACCCATTTTGTTGGATCATTTACTTCATTTACTGCATTTACTAAACTTGTTTTGTCTGTTGTTGTTAAATTGCTTAGAGATCCAATATTGCTGGTATTTGTTGCTATATTAGAAGTATTTGTTGCAATGTTTCCTGTATTAGTTGCTATATTGGAAGTATTTGTTGCAATATTTCCTGTATTTGTTCCAACTTGTGTTGTAAGGTCAGCAATGTCACTTGTATTCGTTCCAACTTGTGTTTGTAAATCTGCAATGTCTTCGCTATTTTCTTCAATAGCTGCAGTATTTGTTGCAATATTTCCTGTGTTAGTTGCAATATTTCCTGTATTTGTTGCAACATTTGAATTTGTTGTGTTCAAATCACTTGCACTTGCTTTGCTGTCCAGTGCATTCTTTAAGTCTGTTTGGTCTGTAAGATTTCCAATGATTGTTCCCCACTGGCCACTTACTGTGTCTCCTTTTTCACCTTTTAGCATTAATATTTTAACAAGAGTGTCTTCAGTCATGTCTTTTATTACAAATTGATTTTCAAAACCAACTTGAACATTGGTTTCATCAAAAGAAAATTTTATGTTCATACATTACCCCCTTGTCACGTCTTGCTCTATTTTTAACACGCCCTTCAAAATAGTGTAAATATCATCTGTTGCTCCAATTTGTAAGTCATAATAATAATCACCAACTTCCAAATCCTCTGTGTCTGCTGGTGCAACTCTTACTCTATATTTTCCAGCCTCAACAAGTGAAATTCCGTCACTTAATGACTTTTGAAAAACATAGTTGTCATCATCTGCATTGACTTTGCATGAAAAATAACAACTGTCAAGACTTGTTATGCCTTCAACTTCAAAGGCAAATGCAAGCGTGTCACCTCTTACCATACATAAATTAATATTTTTACATGTATTCATTTCTTTACCTCCTTTTTAAATCCACCTTGAATAATTTTGTAATTCTATTTTTGTTATTGTTCCACTCCATGAAATTATATTTGGTCCAATATTAAGCATGAATTTGTCATAATCACCTATTACAAGCCTATTCAATAAAGCTATTTCATTATAGGCTGACATTAAGTTTGTATCAATTGTCATGGTCATTCCTTCACCAAGTTCAAGGACAAAAATTTGATGATCATTCAAAGACAAATTAATTGTTCCGCTTCCTGTTATCTTAATAATTGGCCTTGAAACATAGTTTCCATTGTTTCTTATAGTAATTGAAGTCTCATTTGTTATGTCAAAAGATTTAATTGTTTCAACTGTTGAATATTTAAAAGGTTGAATGTGCATTTTAACTTTTGCAGTCTTAAATCTAATTAATTTTTCAAAATCTATTGCGTCAACAATGGTATATAAATAATATTTATCAATTTCATTGGAAAAGGTCACAATTCCCTCACTATTGAAGTAAGTTATAATGTCATCAAGGTTATAATTATAAGATAAGCCAATTTCAAACTCTTTATCATAAGCACTATAACCAAGTTTGGTTATAATATCTCCGTCCCTTCCGTCTATTGTCTCAATATTTGTTCTTATACTTGGCTTAGTTATAGGAGGCAAGTTTGAAATTATTAAACCATTTAAAGTTGTGCTGTTTTTTCCATTTAAAATTATAAAATCTCTCATATTTTACCTCCTTTTAATAATAAATTGCGTCTGTCACTGTCTTAACAACAAAATGTCCAGCAACTTCATCATCTAAAACAACCTTCATATTACTTAAAGCCTGCTCAAAACTTGAAACAAGGTTATCATAAGCAAAGTTTCCATTTGTTATTGCTGCAGGATTTCCTGCTGCATTAATATTAGTGTTAAAATCTGTTGGAATAGCGTCTTGCATTTCAGCAACAACTGTGTTCATTTCATCTGTGAAACCTTCACCAATACCAAGAGCCAAATTCTCACCAATTTGATCTTTAAATAACTTTGAAGGCGAATGAATACCAAACAAGTTTTTAAATTTGTTCAAAACAGCGTCTTTGAACCCCTTAATTTTATCAAATAACCAGTCTTTCATGTTTGAAATTCCGTTGAAAATACCTTTAACAAGATTTTTTCCCACTTCAGCCATTTGTGTAGGCAAGTTCTTAATTCCATTTAATATGTTTGTTCCAATTTCTTTTGCTTTAGGTCCAATTTTGCTCATGAATGAACTAATTCCACTTACTAATTTTGTAATGATTTCTTTTCCTTGTTCAACTATTTTTGGCAAATTGCTTATTAATGTTGTAACAAGTGATTTTATTATTTGTGGAACTGCTGCAATTATCTTTGGAATTGCTTGGATTAAACCCTTAACAAGTGCTTCAATGATCTTAATAGCCGCTTCTATAATTTGAGGTAATAATTTAAAGATTGTGTTCACAATTGCCTCAATGACTTGTGGCAACATTTCAATTAATTTTGGAATGGCCTCAGTTATTCCCTCAATAAGAGCAACTAAAACTTCAATTCCTGTTTCCAATACCTGTGGCAAAGCGTCCAATATAGTAGTTACTAATTGAACTATAATGTCAGGTAACATTGAAAGCAACTGTGGAACAGCTTTTGCAATTCCTTTTATTAAATTTAATATTACTTGTATTCCTGCATTTAATAATTGAGGAAGTAAAGAAATAATTGTTGTTACAATCATTGGAATTACTTCACCAACTGCGTCCGCTACTTGTGGCAATATTTCAAGAATTGCTTTTATGCCTTCACTAATTGCACTTATTAATATTGGCAATGTTTCTTGTAATAATGGAGGAATTTCCTTAACAAGTTTTGGAACAATTTCAGTTAATAAGCCACTTACTAAAGAGCCTAAGCCTTTTACAACATTTTTCACAACAGGAATTAAGTTATTTGCAAGAGACATAATTGAATTAACAAAATTGTCAATAAGTGGTCCTAAATCTGCTCCACTTCCAAGCCCTGTAAGTAAGTTTTGCCATGCTGCCTTCATAGAGTTTGTTGAACCTTCTATTGTTGTTGCAGCCTCTTTTGAAGTTGTTCCTGTAATTCCCATTTCTTCTTGAATTACATGAATTGCAGAATAAACGTCATTCAAATTAGAAATGTCGTATTTAATGCCACTTATTTTTTCAGCGTCTTTAAGTAGTCTTTCCATTTCGCCTTTTGTTCCACCATACATTGTATTCAACATAGTTCGTTAAGCTATGTCCGTTCTCTTATGAACTGCTATATATTTCTATATAGTTTAGACTATCTCTTGACCTAAATATTATTTAAGTCCCTCGCACTTCCACTCACTTGAGTGTACTTCCTTTCGGAATAGTCGTTACACCTTCCTATTTCTAGGCTTGGCTCGGTATTGTCTACAGCTTTACTTGTTTAGAGTTCCACCGATTTCACGATGTTTTATAGTTGAGAAATGGTGTGTGACTTTAAGCCACCTTTTTTTGTCTACCCAACTTTAAGTTATCAAGCATTGTATAATTTTGCTTTGCAAAACCTTGATAAGCATTTTGGATCATTTCCATAGACGTTCCCATTTTATTGGCATTGTCACTCATGTCAGTTATTGCCATGTCTCCAATTTCAGCAGCCTTCTTTGTATCTCCACCAAGTGAAGATATTAAGCTTGCACTGAAACTTGTTACAGTGCTCATGTATTCATTTGCACTCATTCCAGCAGTCTTGTAAGCATTATTTGCATATTGTTGGACAGTGTTTGAAGCGTCTTTAAATAATGTGTCAACGCCTCCAACAAGTTGTTCATACTCAGCAAAACTTGCAACAGCTTGTTTTCCAACACTAATAAAAGCCCTTCCAAGACTTGCCAAGCCATTTATAACCCCAGTTATGGCTTGAGCCCCTAAATTGGCAAGCATGCCTTTAAATACAGTGAAACCGCCATTTGCTGAGCCTTCTGCCTTTTTCCCAGCGTCTTCAACACTGTCTCCAAGCTTATTTGCTCCATTTGGAGTTTCTGCAAGTTCTCTGTTAAGTTCATCTATTTCATTTGTTGTCTTGTTAATGTCAGCTTGAGCATTATTCATTTGAATACGCATGTTTGACATTGCTTGTGCATTTGCTTCTTGATTAGTTGTGCTTTTTCTTACTTCACTGGCCAATTGTTCAACTTTTGCTTTTTGATTTTGATATTCTGCAGAAGTAGTTCCAACAGTGCTTTTTAATTGGTCCAGTTTTGCTTTTTCATTATTGTAACTTTGAACCAATGCTTCATGCTTTTGAGTATTCTCAGCATATTTGCTTGCCATTGTTGAATATTGACTTTGTAAAACTTTTAATTTATTAGTTTGCTCTGTCAATCTTTGGTTAAGAACATTTTCTTTTGCAGTTAGACCATTAATTGAAGTGTCATTTTTGCCATACTCAGTTGTAACAACTTTCATTTGTGAGCTGACTTCTTTTAAATTCTGTGTAATTTGCTGCAAGGCCTTTTTATATTCGTTTTCTCCAGTTAGCTTTATAGCTCCACCAAAAGCCATAAAATAAGCCTCCTTTCCTTTTAATTAAAAGATTTCATCTTTTCTTCTTTGTTCTTGTTTAACTCCTTTATAAGTCTTCCTGTTCAAATAAAGCATAAGTTCAAAATCAAATGTATTTTTATAATGCTCATAAAGTTTATTAAACATTTTCAAAGTGAGCCTTCCTGTTTCTTTAAAACTAAGATTTAATTTTGTTTTTCCTATAAAATAAAACCAAGTGAAGTCTATTGGCTCAATTGTGTCTTCATCTTGGATTATTAGTTTTTTTCTTCACTCTTTGTACTTTCAACAACTGTTGTTGTCATCTTTTTTGTTACTTCATCAAGACCAATTTCACTTAGCATTCTTCCAACCTGTCTAGTTGTTAAAGGTTTACGCTCTGCTTGATTTTCTTCATTGTCAATTTCTATTCCTTCATTAAGCATACAAGTAAAGCCATAAACTAAAGCTTTTATGTTTGGTTCTCCTTTAGATCCGTCTGTTAGTTCTCCCCATTTTGCAATTGTTTCATATTCGTCTTGAATTTGTTCCATTACATTTAAGTTAAAGATCAATTTATATTTTTGATCTTTATATTCTATTTCCGTATTCATTTCTTTCATTTCATTATCCTCCAAAATAAAAAAAAGGGGGACAGATTATAAAAATCTTCCCCCCAACAGTTAGATTGTATTAAATTTTAGTTTAATAAATTATGCTGAAATTCCAAGTAAACTATCTAAGTAAGTTACTGCCTCAGCCTTTGTGTCAAATGTCTTTGTTACTCTCCATTTGCCATTTGCAAGTGCCATAACTGTTCCTTCAATCTCTGTAGTACCAAATTCAATGTCTTCACCTTTTGTGTTGTCTTCGTCACTTGGCTCAGCAAATTTGACTTTATATAAGAATTTAACTTGATATTTATAAGAGCCATTAACCATTTTTGTTACTATTCTGCCAAAACCAACATATGGAGCAGCGTCTTCTGTGCTGCTTACCATTTGTCCGTCACTTACAGTGTGACCAAGTAAGTCAGCAAGAACGTCAACGTCATCTTCATCAATTCCAATTGTTGCAGTGCCTCCCTTAAAAGAAGTGTCACTTTCAGCAATTGTGTTGTCTGCATATAAAAATGCTTCATTGTTCTCAACTTCAACACTGCATGAAATTGCTTTTCCCGGTTTTTTTGCATTTGCATAACTTGGTGTTCCGTCTGTGGCTTCTGTTAGTATTCCATATTTAAAATTGTCTAATCCTATCTTAGCCATTATTATTCCTCCTCATTATTTATTTGTATTTCTTTTGCAAAACATAAGGTTTTATGATAAAAACCAGTGTTTTTTTCATAAATGTCTTGACTGTCTCGTGAAGGCTGCCAAGACCAGTTATTTCTTTTCATAAGTTTCTTAACTTCTTCAATTAAATTAAAGTAATTAGATTTGCTATATATATCAAAATCATAATAAATTATATATCCTAAAAGGTCATTGTCACCACTATAAGAATTGTCTTTGTCAGTTTCCATGTATGTTATATAAGTGTTATTGTGTCCCAAGTATTCTAAGAATACAACAGGCACTTCAATTCCATTGACAGTAAAATCTTTAAAAATTGTCTCTATTTCTTCATTCATTCAAGTATTCCTCCACTAAGAGTTTTTTGAGCGTTCTCCATAGCCTTTTGGATTTGTGCTTTTCTAAAAGATTTACGGAAAAAAGGCTGCTTTGGATAATATCTTTTACTTGAGCCATATTCAAACATATTTGCAACAAGTGGTGCTGGAGTTCTTTCGCCATTCTCATTCATGAAATATCCTGTAATTACAACTTTTGTATTAATTCCGTCATCACTTGGAGTTTTGTATGTTACAGTAAGTTTCACATTATTGCTGAACTCACTCTTAGCAAGAGCAGAAGGCAAACTTGAAACCACGTTTTTGTGGACCACTTCCGCTCCTGCTTTTGTCATGCCTCCAAATATTTGGTCAGCATTGCCATAAATCTTGTTTAGATCCTTCAAAACCTCTGTTGGTAAAGCCATTTCAAACTTTGCCATTAGTGAGTTATCTCCTTTGCTTGAATTTCCAAAAGACAGTTTTGTTCATTGTTGTTATTTAAGTATTCAATGGAATAGATCTTGTTATTAAATTTGATTTTCATTTTTCTGTCAATCTTTGTTTTAGGGTATCTTATAGTGAAATTTGTATAGGCTTCTTCAAAATCACTGTTATTTGCAATTAATGTAAAACCTTTTGTTGTTTTAACATTTGCATAAGGTTCAAGAACAATTATTTCTGTTGTTTTAATAAAACCTTGATTGTCCTTAATTTGTTCTTCTTTGTAAATTTTGATTTTCCTATTAAATTGACCTGCATTAATCATAATAAGTTCACGCTGTGCATTCCAAGAATTGTGTCCACAACTTTATTAAGATTGCTTTTATCAACATAAAGTGTTCTATTGTCCCACATGTCTTGGCATAAGATAAGAACTACAATAACAAAGTCTTGATAATTGTCAAGCTCTGCTGCAGTTCTTCCAGTATAATTTATTATAAAATTCTTTGATATATTTAATAAACTAATTAAAGTGTTAATGTCATCTTGAGTTAATTCATCAAGCCTTATATACTTTGCAACGTCATTGTAAGTAATATCACTTACTTTTGTAATTTCATTCATGTTTTTCCTCCTTTTATGGAGCTGCCTAAACAACAGAAAAAAATTATTTTTTATTTTTTGATTTCTTAGTTGCTGGAACTTTTGTTTCAACAACTTCTTCTTTTTCTTCCTTTGGTGCAACTTTTGTTCCGCTTGCTTTTTCTTCTACAATATAACCAGCTTGAATTAAATCCTTTGCAACTTCTTCTTCAATGTGTTCTATTGTATCACCAGCATTCATTGATATTTTACCAACAAATGATTGTATTGCTTTATACATAATTGCCTCCTGTTCTAGTGTTCCACATTCAACATGTTATGCACTTGCTGAAGCAGTCTTTAACACAGCGATCTTTTGAGCGTCTTGAACTTTACTGTCAAATTCAAACCAGCCAACAACAGCGTCTGCATGTTGAGTTGCAAATCTCTCTCTTAATACTTGTATGTTGATTTCTTCACTAAATTTAGTTACAAGGCCTGTCATGTCTCCATAGAATACAACATTCTTTCCTGCTTCTAAGTCTGGCATGTTATCACTTACATAAACAGGTTTTCCAAGTAATGTGTAACCAAATGGAGCAGTGATATCTTCATTCAATAGATAATAACCTGTGTTGCTCTTTAATTCTCTTATAGCAGTTCTTGTGTTTGTAGACATGATCCAAATAGCATTATTTTGATATATGTCTTTTACTTTAGATTGTAATTCAATTAATTCATTTGAAGTAATAACATTTGCTGCTGCAGTAGTCTTTGCATTTGTTAATGTTGAAAGTCCTGCAACTTTGCCGTCAGTTCCATTTAATAATTCGCCTTCAATAAATCTTGCAATTTGTAATGCCATTTCATCAACTACGAATGCAACAACGTCAAATTGAGAATTGTTTATTAAGCTTCTTGAAATCTTTACTAGTGCTCCAGCTAAAAAGCCTCCTAGTGAAATAGATTTAAACTCACCAACTGAGCTTTCAAGGTCTTGAAACTCTGTGTGGTAAGCAACATTAATTGAAGTAGTATCATTGTCATAGTATGGTAAGTCAAGATTTCCTTTTACATTGAGTTTTTGGCTTCTCTCTAATATTGGAGAAATCTCATATACTTTTCTTATAATTCTGTTTGCAATTGTTGTTGGTATGATTGCTCCATTGTCACCTTTTGTAAGGTTTACGTCTTCTCTGTTATTTAATACATTTCCACGAATATAGTCTTCAAATGCTCTTGTTTCTTGAGCTTCTACTTCTGTCATTTTTTCTTCTTCAGTCATTTCTTTTGGTTCTCCTTCCTCAACTTTTTCTTTTTTTTCGTCCATTCTGTCAAAATCATCTGCAATTTCTAATGATTTTACGATTTTTCTTACATTGTCTCTTATTTCAGCTAATTCTTCAGCTTCTGCTTCTGTAAGTTCTCTTTTTTCCATTTTTGCTTTGTCAAGAACTTCTTCTGCTCTTGTAATTAAGTCATTCTTTTTTTCTGTTAATTCTTTTGAATACATAATTTTTTATGCTCCTTTCATTTCTTTGATCATATTCTCATATTGAGAATAGTTTATGTTATTTTCAACAACTTCTTGTTGCTTAGGCCCTTCATTAGTTGCAGGAACTTCCTCTTGTTTTGGTTCTTCCTGCTGCTCTTGTTTTACTTCTTGAGTTTCTTCTTCTCTAATTTGTACTTCATCAATAAAGTCTTCTCCCATGAATTGAACAGTTTCATCTTCTGCTCTTGCCATTATAAGTGTGCCTTCATAGGCTGGTGTCTTTGTTCTGTCTAAAATTGAAACCTCAAATAAATCCAAATCTTTGACAGCTCTTAAAGGAATGCCGTTTTGAAGCGTGTTTTCAACGTCTCTGTCAACAAATCCAAATGACCAGCCCACCAAGTCTCCATTTCTTGCTTTATTAATAACGTCTTCATCTGTAATTGTTGCTTTTGCCTTTAATCCAATGTTATCTTCTTCAAGCTCAAGATTACCTTGCTTTGTGCTGCCAAGATCTCTGTCCCAGTTATGATTTAATAATATGTGAACGTCATCATTTCGCCTCAAAGCCTTTTTAAAAGCTCCCTTGCATATTCTCTCAATGAAGTCTCCAACTCTGCTCCTAAGTGTCTTTGAGTTCCTCTCAATAGCATTCACATAGCCTTCAATCTCAACACTGTCTTTTTTAATTCTTATCTCCAATTTTTTCACCTCCTAACCATTGCTTGAATTTCCGCTTTGCTCAAACTCAGTGTCAATTTCTTTGTCTTCAATTACTTTTTGAATTTCTTGATCATCTAAGTTTGCAGTTGTATCTGTGTTTGGCGTGTAATAAGTGTGTGTATTTGTGTCATATAATACAGCTCCCAAACCAACATTAATAACGTCTAAACCTTCAATGTATTCCATGTTTTCAGCTTTTCTTATTTCATTTAATGTCATAAAGCCTGTTTCTTTTGCAGTTTTATAAGCATTGTAACGCTCACTTATATTTGCTTTTATAATTTCTTTAACGTCAAATTCAAAGAAGTAATTTTTCTTTTCTTTTTCAAGTAATAAATCCCTATTTAAAGCAGTTTCAAATGCTTTGATAATAGGATATATTGCTTCTTTGAAAGTGTCATAAAAATTGTTACTAATATGAAAAATATTGTTTATTTCATCTTGTAAAGTTCTTTTGCTTTCATTAAGCTGCATTTCTACACTTGAGTTGCTGGCCTCTTGAAACTCCAAACCATTATTCAAAACAACAATGTTACTGTCATTATTAGCATAAAGACTTTTCCAAGCCTTTTTAAGAACGTCAATTTCATCTTGTCCAAGTTTTCTTGTTGCTTTAAGAAATCCTTTTTTGTTTCCTCCGCTCTTAACTAAGCCCAATTGATATAACAAAGTTTGATATGCTGTTTCTAATGCTTTTGAAACTTCAACAGTTAAACCAACTCCACTTGATCCGTCTTTTGTTTTTCTTAGTAGTTTAATAAATTCATAGGGCTTAAATGTTTCACCTTCAACAACAATGTCATACTCTTTATAAATTGGCTTAAAATTCTTCATGATTGTAATAAATATTGGCTCAACGTAAAAAAGGCCTGTTACGTCATTTCTGTTTCTTCTAATATATGTGTAACCGCCTTTGTCCATTAAGTAATCTTCAACCATTGCTTTTTTCCACTGAAAAGCGTCCAATGTGTCCCCAGTGTCTCCATTTAAAAGTGCAACTCTTGGATCATTGAATTGGTCTTCAATTTTACCTTGCTTGTATTTATAAAGTTTTACAGGCATTGAAGCAATCATGTTACTTATGAAGTCAACTGCTCCTGCAACTGCTGGCAATGTCATTGCTTTTTCTCTTGTTATAACTTCATTATTAATTAATGCTTGCAATAACACGTCATCAACAATTGGTTCTTTTTTTGTTTCTGCTGGTGTTTCCGCTTCTTTGTTTCGGTTAAATAAATCTCTTATCCCCATTCTTTCACCTCCTTTTTATAATATTTTAACTAAATTCAAATCCTCCAAGTATTCTGCTCTTAGCAATGTAACTTTGTAAGGATCATCATTTGTCGTTATATTCTTTTTTAGTTCCAAATCAAAGTAATTTGCTTTGCATTTTACTTTGACCAATTTTTTCATGTCTTCTTTATATGTGCTTTTACCTTTGACAAGAATTTTGTCCCATTTGTTTTCTTTTGGCTCATAATTGAATTTTAAAGTCTTTTCATATATGTCCTTAATATTAACGTTCTTCATGTCAAAATCTAATATAAAGCCATTCTCATTGTTTTTTATTCCCATTTCATAAAAACTTGGACATGGTGTGACAATTACAGGAGTTCCCAAAGATAAACTTTCATTTATTGTATAGCAATAACCTTCTGTGTCACTTAATTGAATAGTGTAATCAGCATTTGCAATATAATCTCTTATGTCCATTCTTGGCTTCATACAAATAACATTTGGATTGTCAAAGGCTGTTTCACTATTTGTAAATACATGCCATAAAAAAGGAATTTTATTTTCATCAAATAACTTTGCCAATTTTATCATTCTATCTTTGCCTTTTTCACTTGAGAGCCTTGTTGCACTTATTAAGTTTAAAACTCTTTTAGGCTTTTCAACATTTATTGGATTATAAATAACTTCACATTTAATCCCTGTAAGTTCTTCAAATACCTTTGCCACTTGTTTAGAAACTGCAATATATTTTGTAACTCTTGGTTCAATCTTAGGTTTTAAATTTATTTCTTTGTAATCTGCATGTATTACTTGAATGATTTCTTTGGCTTTTATAGTATCTAAACCAAACAAATAGTAATTGAATATTGCTTTTTCACATTCAATTGTCTCTCCCTTATATTGTTTAACTCTAACATATTGTTTGAGCCTATTAATTTGGTCCTTGTCTCCAGTATTATAGTAAATTGTTATGTCCCAATCTTGGTAAATCCTAGCCATTTCAAATAAAAATGTTTCTATTCCGCCAATTGGATTTATGTGATATAAAAATATGCAATTTTTCATTTCATATGTCTCCTCACATTATATTGTTTGAACAACAAAGTCCATTTGGTTTAAGAAAATATCTTGTTGTAATAAGTAAATGGCATTTATAGTTGAAACTGTCATGTCCACTTTGCCTGTTGATTTCTTTTTGTGAACATATAAGTTTTTATTTGTGTCATAGCTGCAGCGTGCATTTTGAAAATTTATTTCATAAAGTCTATTTTCAGTATATTGAAATTCTTTTGATAATATCTTTTCCTTTAGCAATTTTGTTGGAGGGTGCAATGTGCTGGAATGCTGCTTGATTTCAACTAAATTGTAACCAGCCTTTTCAAGCTTTTGAGCAGTGCTGAGAGCGTTCCAACGGTCATAGCCTATAGCTTGTATTTGTACTCCAAACCTTTGCTCTATATTCAAAATAAAATCCTCAACAACAGAATAGTCAATGACCTTATCTCCACATGCAATGACTTTTCCAGTATTAATTAATTCTTGATAATTGACTTTTTCATATTGAGATTTCTCAACAATTCTATCTGCTGGAATAAAAGCATAGCTGTCAGCTAATATGTTGTTATTGTCATCAACTGAGACCATTGAAACACTTGTGTTGTCATTGCTTTCACTTAAATCAAGCCCCAAATAAACAACTCTGTTATTCCAATCAATGTTTGCAACCTTGCATTCTTGGAGGTCCTTAACGTCAACGTAAGTTTCTGTTCCAACTCCTTGATAAATAATATTACAATGTTTGGTCACAAAATTTTCTCTTGCACTTTCAACAGCAATTGCATATGCTCTTTTTTTAAGTAAGTCTTCCCATATTTCTTTTATTTCTAAAGAGACAGGATTTGCCTGTTTAAGAATAAGATCATCTGTCTGCCAATTCTTTGTGCTATTTGGTTCATAAAGCAACGCAAACACAGTTTCATCATTCTCCAGTTGTCTAATATCTTTTTTGAATAACGAACCCAATCTTCAAAAGGATTGTCAATTGTACTGTATTTAGTTGAAATTATAAATCCTAATTTATTTAAAATATTAAGTTGACCGCTTCGCATTGCTTCAATTGGATAGTTTGTTGGCAAAGCTCCAACTTCATCTGCTATATATACATTTGGAAGCCTTCCGTCCATTCTACTTGTTGAGAATGACAAAGGCGTGTAAATACTTTGTTTTGGTGTAAATTTTATATAATCTCTTAGGACCTTAAAACGCTTATTGTCCTTGAATTGATAAATTAAAGGGCTTGACCTTATTATTTCACTCATAGCGTCTCTTATTTCTCTTGACAAAGCACCGTCAGGAGCAACTGAATAAAACTTTGAAAAGTTTGGCTCAGTCAAGAAAAGAATTATAAACATTGTTGCTATTGTAAATGTTTTAAAATTTTTTCTGCATAATTCAAGAACGCCTGTTTCATATCTTCTTTTTTTGGGATTGTCTCTATAGACTGTGCAAAATATTGCAACATAAAAAAGCCATTGGTAACCTGTTGTGCATTCAAATAATGTTTGTCCAGCCTTCAAGCCTTTAGGCATAATAAGAAGTTTTAAGATGTTTTCTACAATTTCAATTTTCTTGTCACTTATCATATATTTTCTGTCTTTGTCTTCACAAATTTGCATAAAGACTTTCATTTGCTTTTTAACATACTTTGGTGTAGTTTGAAGCCTGTAATTTTTTTTACAATACTCATAAGCCTTATTGTTCGTCTGTGTCATAATCATCATAACCATTTATAATTTTTAGTAAAGGATCTTCGTCCTCTGTTGTTTCAGTTACATTAAAGCTTCTTATAATTTTCATAAGTGTAGCAACAGTCTTATTTGCACTATCAGTTGTTTTGTTATATTCTGCAACAGCCGGATTTGAATATAAATTTTTTCTTCCTTTTACATACTCTTTTTTTACAAGCATTCCTTCTTCTTTTAAAGTTTTTTCCAAGTCATTTAATATGGTCAATTGTACTTGGTATCTTTTAAAAGTAGTAATAAAAAAGAAATTACTTTGAACGCCGCTTTCCTCAGCAATCTTAATAATTTCCTGTGCTTGTTCATTTAAACTTTTCTTTGCCATGTCTCACCTCATTTATTCTCATTTCATTTTAAACATATAATTTTAATACAAACCCCATTCTGCAAACTTTTCAAATCCGCCCATAGATTTTATATAGTCCCTTGCTGTTTCAACAATTTCTTCATAAGGTTTATTATCAATTGTTTCATCACCTATTGCACAAAAAAGTTCTACTGGCTTTTGTGTCTCTTGAGCTTTTAAAAAAGCATAAATATTTACGCTTACATCAGCTTTTGACAAATCTTTTCCATGAAGACCGCCACCTGTTACGCTGTCAGCCATGTCACTGCCTAATTTTCTATTTGTTGCACCTGTGTCAACATTTATTCCTCCGGTCCATTCTCCTAGTGGATTTATTGTTGCGTCCGGGTATAATTCTTTTAATTCTTTATTTTGAGCATTTGATTGACAAATTATTAAAGTTCCTGTCTTACTATCAAAAATATATTTTCCATCACTTTTATATTTTTCATATAATTCTCTTGCTACTTGAGACAATGCCTTTTGTTCATAAGTCAAAGGCATTCCTTTAAATATTCCATTGTCACCACATCTAATTTTTTCTTTTTGATTTTTTGCAAGTTCTATGTCCTGTGGCACACAAATTAAATTTAAATAAATATCTTTTCCCACTATTCTATTGACAATGGCCTTTATTTCTTTTGTTTCAAAAACAATACTGCTTTCTATAATTATTGTGCAATTGCCATGTCCTATTAATACCTCAATTGCTATTTTGGGATCATTCATTTTTGTATATGCTAAGTCTACTATTGCCCCTGCTATTCTATCTGCAACCTTGTCAGGGTGATTTGGATTTACTTTTTCTATCATTTCATTTCCTACCTTATCTTATCTAATAATTGAATTTTGACTTCTTTTGCAATTTTTTTCATCATAACTGGTGGGACACTCATTCCACATACATATTGAGCATTTTGTCCATTAAAATTGTAGTCTTGTGGAAAAGTGCTAATAGTTATTATATCTTTATCACTTAAATAACCGGGCTTATCAAACCTTATCATTTGAGCGCCTGCCGGAATAGTTGGAGGCACCTTATCTCTTTTAAAATATACACAATTAAATCCTGAGATTTTTCCATTTTCAGTTCTTTTTACAGTGTCCCCTATTGAATTGTCACAATCTTTTCTTTTTAGCCAACGTTTGTAATATAAAATTGTTTTATTGAATTGTTTATAATTTGTATCAGCAAAATCACCATATAAAATCGGTTTTTCATTAAAATTTAAATTTAGTTTTGGTAAATTTAAATCTTTTCTACTACATATAAAAAACACTCTTTCTCTTCTTTGTGGCACGCCCATTGTTGCAGCATTTAACAAGAAAAATTGAACATTATAACCAATTTCATTTAATTTTTTATAAATCAAATTTACATAGCCTTTTGAATTTCCATTTATTAAACCTTTTACATTCTCAGCAATAATTATTTTTGGTTTTAATATTTCTGCTAATTTTATAAATTCAAAAAATAAATCATCAAGAACTTGTTTTGCTTGACCTTCTCTAAATTTTTTTGCTTTACCCCAATTTTTTTCTCTTTGTCCAGCCATTGAAAAAGTGCTGCAAGGTGGAGATCCGTCTAATATGTCAAGATCATATAATTCATCTGGAAAACTGTCTTGTTTAACCATGTTTTGAATTGCCATATTATAATTAAATTTTGGGTGAAAATTTTTTAAATACATTTCATTTATTTTATCATCAATTTCACAATTGCCTATTACTTCATAACCTGCTAATTTATAGCCCATACTTGAACCGCCACCGCAACTAAAACAAGAAAATACTTTATAATTGTTTTTAGGTGTTTTATATAAATCAGTTAAATTCCAAATATATTCTTTCATTTAATCATTTTCCCCCAAATTAAAATGAAATCCACATTTTGGACATTCAACATCAAACTTGTCATCTTCATAATCATTTAAATTAAGTTCTTTATTATCTGTTATATTTTGTGTTTGCTCTTGTTCTTCATCAATATTAAAATCATCAAAACCAAACTCTGTCATGTCAAAATCTAAATTTTCAAGTTCAAATTCCAATTTGTCTAAATCCCAAGTTGCTATTTCTGCCACTTTATTGTCTGCAAGTCTAAAAGCTTTTATTTGTTCATCTGTTAAATCATCAGCCATTATACAAGGCACCTCTTTTAAGCCTAATTTTTCCGCTGCTTTAAGTCTTGTATGTCCAGCAACAATTATATTGTTTTTGTCTATTATTATGGGATTTTTAAATCCAAATTCTTTTATACTGTTTGCAACATATTCAACCGCATTATCATTATTTCTTGGATTGTTCTCATAAGGTATTATTTCATCAGTTTTCTTATAAATTATCTTCATTTCTTTCATTTCATTTACTCCTTAATTATAATTTTTAAGCTATTTTATTGATTTAATTATTTTTAGCTTATTTTTAACTGTTTTTACTTAATTTTTATTAATATTTCAATGTTTTAAGCCACTTTTTCCAAAAAATCATAGAAAAATTTATTTTTTGTATTCAAATC
>JAEIGA010002532.1_pt1 | contig 29107 bp, 18 predicted proteins | sample 9270691 | NCBI WGS metagenome assembly JAEIGA01 (sample SAMN17057246, study PRJNA624740) | gut metagenome | biome: biome; isolation source: fecal sample | host: Bos grunniens | place: China: Xizang | collected 2019
AGAGAGGTTGCCGTTCCTCGAGGGAAACGGAGCGCACGCTCGGCAAAGTCTTGCGACTTTGCGGGCTTCAGATTCGCTTGACAAATTCATCAGAAATAGGAAAAGGCACCGCGATGCAGTGCCTTTTCCTATTTCTGGTGAGCCAACTTCAAGGTAAATCGAAATGTTTTTCTTTCTGTGTCGAAGGTAATTTCAATAACCATCGCGCGAAATCATAATCCTTGTGTGTAGATATTTTGGGGGCACGCTCCCCCTTGACATGGCATTATAATTCTGCCACATCAAGGGAGACTATGTGCGCTTTTAACAGATTTGCACGCACAAGAGGAGGCCCCCATCTTCTCGTTATTCGGGAGTGTAATTATAATGGATAGTTGCTTGGGTAAGGGGATTGTTCTCATCGCCGATGGAAATGGCAGCCCATTCTGCCTCAGTACCAGTGAAGTAAACATCGGTCAGGGAAAAACACTCACGAAATGCCATATATCCAACACTTGTGACACTGTTGGGAATCGTTATGCTCGTAAGTTTGGTGCATCCGAGAAACACAACGTCCCCAATATAAGACACACCATCAGGAATAATAATCTCTTCCAAACTAGTTCTGGCAAATGCTCCCAAACTGATACCTGTGATACCATCGCATATGATCACTTCTGCCAAATTCGAACAATCGACAAACAAATTATCAGCAATATTCGCGATAGTACCCGGGATAACCACACTGCGTAGATTGGGGCATCTTGCGAATGCACCTTGACCAATACTTATTACGCTACCGGGAATAGTTACCTCAATCAAATTTGAGCACTCGATGAATGCATTCAAACCTATGGTTTTAACACTGCTGGGAATTTTCACGCTGGTTAGAGAAGTGCAATTATCAAATGCATGGACGTCTATATTTGTAACACCATTTCCAAAGTTCACTTCCTTCAAGTCGGAGCAACCGATAAACGCATACGGGCCAATACTTCCAACGGTGTCTGGAATATCTACGCTTTTTAAGCTCGTACACCAGGCAAATACAGCTCGATCAATACTTGTTATACCATTGGGAAGAGTTACCTCGGTCAAGCTTGTGCAAACAATAATATGTAAATTTCAGATGTGAAACCCTATAGTACTCACATTAATGTGATTTAAGCAAATCAAGCACTTCACTATGACCAATTCCATCAAGAATTTGACACAGCTCATCATAGTAATCAATAATCGGAGGGTTAATTGATAGATACGCCTTCAACAGATTCAAAAATCCACCTCGAACCATTATAGACACAGCGCCAAGATGAGAATATTTATTTACAAAATTATTAACCTCTTCCAAGGCCACAAAATCTTTAAACTTATCCCCACCATCTAACATTATACCGTCTTCCGGTTCCCAAGTCCAATCATCAAACACTTCCTCTATCTGTTCAAATGCCTCTGAAACTCTGGGATCATATATTTGAATGTCGGAAAGATCAACTCCTATATCAAGTAAAGGGATCGCAGAATTATTCATCTCCGAATACATCTTTTTATAATCACAAATTTCATTTTTTGCCATAGTGACTTCTTTCTCTGTCACCAAATCAAAATTAGCCAATATAGATGCTGCAGACAAAATTCTTTGAGTATAGTAATGAATAGGACGAATCGGCGTTAACCCTTTATCAAATTGAAGTGTGGTTGCATAATTCCGTTTATCAAAAGATAAAAAACTTGCGCACTGCTGTATTTTATTCTTACTTGCATTCGGGCTAAAAACATAATCAACTTCAACTGCGTGGTCTTTTTTTATCGTAAGGGTTGAATAAACGTTTTTTACGATAGCCATTTTACCGGTATTAGGGGAACCTTCAACCGTCATATCTCTATACGCAGGGAACTTATATCCAACTATTGCCACGTCTTTCTCTTGAACATCATACCTGCATGCATAGTTGTACGGTTTACCGTTCAAGTCCAAGGTTACTTGTTGGATTTTATTAGAAACAGGCACAATACACCAATTTTTTCAATTGCATCTTCCATCAAATTTGCACTCTTGTAATTTTCAAGCAGGTTTATCAACTCCATAACTAAAATCCTTCCTTTCTTAACACAATGCAGAAGTATGTTCCGCTTCCTTGCTCCCGTGTTCCGTTACGTTCACTTCGTCCTCAGAGACTTCAGAAACCGGCTTCTAGGTTGTGGCGGTAGTGGTCAAGATATTCTGATCAATCAAATAATCTTTCAATGAAGTTCCGAACAACGTCTTTGCTGCGTTTTCGAGCGACTTGATTTTAGGGGCAAGATCGCTGTTAGCGGCCTTCAGTTGAGCAACATTGGTATAAGGAGATCCATCGGGATATCTTCGTTTAAGCTCCGCTATAATATCCTCGCTCTTATTGGCAGTTCTGCCTCCCTTATTATCCTCCACCGTATAACCGTAAGCCATCAAAAAGCTCTTACTGTTGGCATATCCGAGAAGACGATACAGCTCCGTAACCGTTTCGCCCCATTTTTTATGATCCCTGTTAAGTCCCGAAATAACCTTGTCGGGATACGCCTCGTCCAGCTTGGCGAACAATGCGTCGAGCCGCCTCTTGATATTTTCAGGCTCGTTTCCGGGCGTATGCAGGACACCAACGAACAGATCCTCTTGATCCGCAGATGCATGACCGACAAGAATTCCTTCGTGGAGAAGAAGTTCTCTTGCGGTCATACCGGTAAACTTCTTTGCATTATTGGCTATGATTGAAAAGTCGATATCCGCATTTTCCGCGATCAAAGCGGTAACGTCCGATACCTTGGGCCTATTTTCATATCGTTGCCTTAAAATGGTTATCAGCTCATTGAAGTCCGAGCGCGGAGTTTTCAGAACGCCCAAATCCTCAAAGAAAGCCTTCATGCTTTTCCCGTATGTTTCGCTTACGTATTTATCAAATCTTCTGACGGAAATTCCGTTCGATTCGATCATCGTAACGATTTCAGCATTCGTGTAGCGGGATGAGGATTCTTTGCTTTTGGCAGCGATGGATGCGATCACTTCTTCACACTTGGCTTCTTCTGATGCCTTTTTCGTCGCTTTTTCAGCTTCCTTTTGCTCCTTTTGCTCTGCTGATGCTCGGGCTTTGGTTGTTGATTCCTTCCGTTCCTTGCACTTTGATTCTTCTTGTTCCTTGCGCTTTACCTCCTCTTGAGCTTCGCGCTCTCCCTCGCCATCCCGAACGTCTGCTTTTTCCTGTGCCGTTTCTTCATCCAGATATTCAATACACAACCTCTTCATGGCTTTGTCATTCTCTTCCGGGTAGAACGAAAATAAATTCTCATGAACCTCAACATCTCTTGGAATCGTGATCTTTTTAAGGGATTCGCAATCAGTGAAAACCAACGGGCCCAGATGATGATGTGAGTAAGTGACAATGGTCTGGAGCCTTGACCAGCGAAAAGCTCCCGGAGCGTATTTTGTGACGCTCTTCGGAATGACAAGATGTTTACAATACTGTGTGATAACATTGCCATCCTCATCAATGTACGGCGTACCGGGAACACCCCCGGGGGTTGCCTGGTTCAGCTCCACTACACCATCCGGGATGATCACGGTTTTGTTTTTGTACATGGCGGGACTCTCGTACAGCACACCGTTCAAAATAACAAATCCGTTCTTATCTGCCAATGCGCCACACATACCGAAAGCGTTGTATTCAACTCTCGCAGAGGGGGGAACGTTTACTTGCGCAAGCTTGTTACAGTCATGAAACGCGCGTCGCTCAATTTTTTGAACAGAGTCAGGGAAAACCACTTTTTGTAGTTTTGAGCAGAAATAAAAAGCTTCTTCTCCTATCGTTTTTACTCCGTCAGGAATAACACTCTCCTTAATTGCCGACCAAAAGAATAGTTTTTTGGCAATCTTCTTGATTTTCGGAGGAAGTACGATATATTCGATTCCGCTGCACGAAAAAGCGCTCTCTCCGATCGAAGTTACGGTTGAAGGAATATCAATCGATGCGAGATTGTGGCAATGAAAGAAAGCGTGATCGCCAATCTTTTTCAAACCATTTGGCAGAATGATCTTTTTCGTGCTTTTAAACCCTGAGAACACGTCATTCGCAATTTGGGTGACTCCCTCAGGAACAACGATTTCTTCTTTCTCCACGTGACATTTTAACAGAACGCCCTCTTCAATGGTAAATTCGTTTGCGTTGCCGTTCATAATGCCATTGCCATCATCCCCGATAACTGCTTCGATAAATTCCTTTGGTATATCGGTGAGCGGAATCGTACTTAACAAATAGTCGTCATCCTCGTAATGCTTGGCAAGCATAAGTGTCTTAATGGATACGGTTATGACGTTATTCTCTGTAATTCTGCCTATAATTGCCGTATATTCAGAGAAACTCTCGATATAGCCCAAGGGAGCTATTACGTAATCTCTGTTTGGAATCCATTCTTCCCTGTTGGCTAATCTGTTAATATATTTTTCAACCTTTTCGGAATGGATCCTTTCATAAAACGCTTTGACAAGCGCAAAGGTTCGTTCTGTAAGGCTGCGATCATCCAGCTCTTTCTCCGTTGTGTTATCGGCCAAGTCACCTCTTATCTTTCCGCCCGACGCGCCAAACCAATTTTTAAAATAACGCAATGACCAATACAATTTGTCTGATTTGTACGTTGGAATATCGGATTCCTGAATATCGTTTTTGATCGAGAACACAATATTGTTGGCGTCCGTTATTTCATCGTCCATTTGCTTGATCAGCTCCATATTCTCCCGAATAAACGAATGGGAAATGATACCGAATTGAACCTTGCCGTCGTCTCTGTTTTGCAACAGTTCAGTTATTTCCCCATCATAATCACTTAAAGGCTCTTTTATGTATTTAAGATTTACGTTTATGAATAAATAATCAATATCAGCATGATCGCAAGATACGATTTCAGCTCCAAGCCGTGTTACGATTTGCTCAAAGTTACGGATTCCCGACGGGGTCAATCGTACGCAGCATTTTTTGCCGCGGAGGGCTTCGGGCTCCACCTTATCTTCCGCCAATTCATAGTATATTTCGGGCAGAAGAATGCCTATGGATTTAAAGTATTCGATTGCGCTCATGCCGTATTGTTTTTTTATCCAATGACTTAATCCGGCAAACGGAACGTTCGGCTGCTCGTCTTTTAAGCGCTGAAGCGTATAGGTTTTTACCCCCTTGTATGCCTCCTTCAGCTGTTCAATATATTTGGTATATCTGTCGTCTTGGGACGTTCCGCTCGATGGAATTTCCTCAATTCTGAAGTTCGGTGCCTTATATATAACGAACGGATCGTTCATAAGACGTTTTACCGCCACAATGTGCTTGCAGTTTTTTGGTTCATCTATAAAATCTCCGCAATCACACCAAAAATATCCGTCACGCTCCATTACCTTATGCTTTTTGTTTTTTGCCGTTACGCTATACTCGTTGGCATTGATTTTCTTAACGTCATAATCGCGCGAACGCATATCTCTGGATGGCAAAATACGGTCAGACTTATAGCCTTCCGCGTTTTCCTTTTTAACAACCTTTTTCTCGACAACCGGGGGCGTATCGTTGCTAAAAAGGCCGACTGTAAAATCACCGTCCTCAAATTTTATACCAACACGGCTTTCAGAAGAATAATCGCCTCTTGCTTCCCATTTGTCGCGTGTAAAGGTTACTTCAAGCGACTGAATATCCGCATAAACAGAAAGATAGGACAAAACGGCAAGCACGGGCGGTAATCCGCCAAAGCTCAACGAAATATAATATCTGTTTCCAAGAACATATTTTACCGTTTTATCTTTGAGAAAAGAGTACAAATCAGCTCCGGACCACTTGCCGTCATAGTCGGTGTCACCTTGAACGGCAGCATATTCACAAAGCTCCTTGAAGACTTCCATGTCTGGATCTTTTACGTAGACACCGCTAACGCTGAAATTCTCCGATTCGGGATAGGAGTAATCATTGTAGTTAAGTGCTCTTACTAATTTTTGCCGAAGTTCATCGTGCGCTTTCTTGCAGGCAACGATCCTTGCTTCGAGTTCTTTTTCTTTATTTGATGAATTTATCACAGTAGCCTCCCTTTTCACTTGCTTCTTGTGGTTTTGTAACCTCGCCGTAAGAGTCTGATGCATCAGTATAAAATTCCGACAAAATTTCTTCCGCGTCAAAGAACCTCAAACCCTCTTGCAAAGAAACGATTTTAATGTCGCTGCCCTTTTGATTGCACGAGAGCGCGCGTTCAATCATTGGATGCACAATTTTAGAAGTCTCTTTTACATCTCCTTGCTCAAGACGCCAATTTCGCTCAACAAAGGATCTCAATTTTTCTATTTTTTCAGTATCAACGAGCAAATATTTCGTGTTTTTTTCTATGTTATCTTTTACGATCGCCCCATGCTTTGCGAAAAACTTCGCTATTTGCTTATACTCATACCCGTGATTATCAAATGCAGTTGCAATATTGACGGCTAGCTTCTGTATGTTGCCATCAAATGACGAAAAGTTTGAAGAAAAAGCGTTCAGAAATTCTTTTTTAGACTTTTCCATAAACGTAAGATACCGATCTCGAACAATTTCCAAAGGATAGTCTTCCGCTTCTACAACAACCCTTCTTGCTCCATCTATATATTCTGCCGAGTATTCGGCAAGATTTTCAGAAACCATACGATCAATTGCTGTACCTGCTTTTGCGTCAATACTGTTTGGAGCGAAGAACACAGCGTGATCCCTGACGTAATCTGTATCCAAGTAAACTCGGCAAGCATTCAAGTCGCTTATGATCGACCAATGATAGCACATGACATAACTTCTTCCGCAAGTGCTAAGGTCTTGAAAATAAATGTCCGCGCGCTCCAATTTGTCATAATCATCCGAAGTCAGATCGTGTTTCTTGCATTCGTTTTCCTCGATCGTTTTTTCAATAAAGGCTCTCAAATTGATCTTTTCGCCAATTGGCAAATGCCCGTACGAACCGGACACAAGGAACGGATCTCCGGCTCCGGACTTCTTGCGGCTGATATGCGATTTCTAATCTTCGCGGCGATTGTAAAAATAAAGGTCAATGAGTAAAAGTCTACTTGACAAGTCCATACTGCTTCCCCCCATGATGCCTGATGCTGCAAATTTTCGTATTTCCCGTCTATTCTTGCAAGGAAATGCCCTTGATATTGCTACCGTATTGATCGCCTTGCGCTTTCAGAATATTCATAGTATAACTCTAAAAACGCTCCCTTAGCGCCACACGCGCGGCAAGATAGAGCCACCCTAACGGAGAGGTGAGACAACTTCAATGCCAATCGAAATTGTTATTACTGTTTGTTGCTGTGTGGACAAAAAATAAAATTTCTCTTTTTCATAATTACAAATCCATCAATTGAGCCTGGGTCTTCATAATAATTTTGCCATGAGGCGCAAATCTTCTCGCGCCGCTTATTGCATCCGCGATTCGTTTTACGCCATCATCATCCGAATTAACAAATAGTGAAAGTCTTTGCGTTGCTCGCGAACAAGCCACATAAAAAACTCTCTTCTTATCCTCATTCTTAAAAGCCTCTTCATCAATATCAATTATGATTACCACCCTGCTTTCCAAACCTTTAAACTTTATGGCCGTAGTATACAAAATTGATGAATTGTTTCGCTCACGAGAGAGAGGAATTCCCATTATTTTGTTAATACCGTTCAACATGGAATCCTCTTCTTTTTTTAATGACAGAATAACAATATCATTATACGAATAACCATTTTGATCATCTGTGTAATACTTGATAAGGCGACTCAACTTCAACAGTGGGTCTTTTTTAACGAAACTAATGCTGGTTTTTTCGCCGTTAACCATGGCGATTTTTTGCTTCAATTCCACATCAATTACATTGTAAGAGGTTAATGCTATTTCATAAGTATTTCGACAATTTTTAGTAAGCACTAATTTGCATTCGGAATCCCTAATCCATTTTGGCACTTCAGAAGTAGTGAGCAACTGATTCTTGTCATAAAACACAAAGAAATGCCCTTCAACTATTTCGCTGAAATCCTTAAAGTATATGATTTCATCGTTGTCAAAATCTTGTCCCTCATCAATAATCACATCATTAAAATCTAACTTGTCCCAGTCAATTTTCATGAGAGCCTGAGCACGATCTTTGGGACTTGATAAATCCCACCTGTCCGTAGAGTATTTCGAAATAAATGTGTGTATATTATAGTATGTCACATTTTCATACGGATACATATGCGACAGAAAGTTGAACAGCATTCTGTTGAAACATAAGAAAAGAACTTTTCGTCCTTCTGAACCAAAACGTCTTGCGGCTTCTTTCGCTATGAGAGTTTTTCCCGTTCCTGCTACTCCTTGGATTGTAGCGTTTTTTTGCTCAGATATATAATCTAGCAGCCCGGTTTGCTCATTTGTCAGTTTCAAAAAAGCCTTTTCCAATGCTCCTTTTTTTGATCCAGGTGCAGTTATTAGCTCGAAATCAGCGGCAATCATGTCTACGATTTTGTCAAATTCTTCATCGGTAACATTAACCTTGTTTTTTGATCCATAGAATTCAAAAACATCATAGATTGCCTTTGACTCTTTTGCGAATGATTCATAGCCCAAAATTGCTCCCGAAGCTTCTCTATATGCGAGAGGAAAATTTTTCATTTTATCCTTTATCTCGCACGAGGAAAACCACACAGCTGCTTCAATTGGAAATCGGGACTCTAGATTATAGGATATTTGTGATAACGCTCGACGATAATGGTAAATACCATCTATGGCTTGTGACAAAGGGTCATTGCGTTTTTGTTCGCTAAGAACGCTTATCTCATTCGTAACCTGATTAACTTGATGAAATGCTCCGTCATGATATGAGATGTCTCCTCCTTTTACTTCTAAAACCAATGCACCTAACTTTCGATGCAATATCAGGAAATCATTTTCTTTCCACGTAGATCTCCATTTGTTATTGCGTTTAATCCATTGAACTGAATGGAAAATGACATAGCCGTCCCCGAGTTTTTCAAGAAATTCATACACTTCTCTTTCGGAATAAGGAAGATCCGTAATATCTTCTTTTTGAGGATACATCATTGCACACATATTACTTCAGCTCCTTTGCAATCTTTTCATAGTCAATCTCCGAAATTTTATATGCGTGCCATCCCATTGTTGCATAATTTCTCATCACACTATCTGGTGTCTCATGATCGCAAATTAATGCATTTTTATTAGGCCAAGACATAAGAATATACTCTCCAAGGGTTGAGTTTTTGATAATGGTTTCTAAATACTCAGGTTTAGGAACCCCACTTTCCTCGAGTTTTTTTAAAAACGGGTGATCGGCCTCGTCAAAGAAAGTATAGATACCACTCCAGCGATTTACAGCATTTGTTGTATACGAATGTTCCCTATCAATTGATCGACGCATTTCGACACTTTCCGCGACATTTGTATTATTTGTCAAAACATCGTATCCGAGAAAATAATTTTCAATATATTCCCATCTCTCTTTATCAGAGTTTAGAATTGTAAAGAATCTGGATAGTATTTCCACATCACGATTATGCTTTTGGCGAGCCTTTGTAACATAGTCATTAGAGTAATAGATACTTCCCATTACAATTCCTCGAACTTTGCTGGGATCGTTCAAGCGGATAAATATTTCGGGTTCTTCTCCGCCCGCTATTTCATAGGTAATATATCCAAATACCGAAAGTAATTTCAGCGCCAGCGATGACCATTCGTCGTTCGCTATTCCCATATACGATGAGTATGCAGCTCCTTGAACACCAGAAATATTACTTATAATCGTAGATTTTGTAATGGATTTGCGCATATATTCCTTGAAATTTCCATTTGCAAGCGAATATTGAGTACGTCCAGTGGTTTCATTAGTCCTGTGTTTTACACATGTTCCTTTAGGATCGACAAGATCAAAAAGAGCATTTGCGATAATTCGAGCTTTCGACATCCCGTATCTCTCGCTAAGTAATTTTGAAAAATCATCAATAGTAAAAAACCTGTTCCGATAATTTTCATAAAGGGCGTTGGCGATGTATTCAAAATCCTCCAAAATCATATTTCGAATATCACACAGCAAATAATCCTTGGTTGCCTCAATAGTAACTTTCTGTCTGGGATATATATACTCTCGAATTCCTGACATAATTTCAACATTGTTGTGTGCTGCCACTTGAGGATTAAAATACCAATATTTAAACTGAGGAAACGAAAAATCGGGATGAAATTTTTCCCAGATTTCTTTCAAATCAATAGAATATACATCGCCTAGATCACTCAAGATAGAGCCGTCTTTTTGGCGTTCTTCATAACGTCCAGGCTGAATGAATGTAAAGCAGCCTCCAAACCTTGAATTTAATACCTGTTGTATTTTTTCCCTTTGAATAACCACATAGGCTTTTGTAAATACCCCTTGAGGACGAGAAATAAGCACTTTGTAATTGTATTTATCGTAAAAATCTTTTTCAAGCATTAACAAGCAGGTCTTTAGTTGATTAATGCACGAGGAATCATTACTTCCGAAAATATATGTGAATGACTCGGGAGAAATCAAAAAACTCTTTGCATTGTTTTTGTTTTTATGTGTCTCATATATACCTTCAAGAACTTTTTTTACTTGGTACTGTTTTATTTGTGACATTCCAAACAGCACTTTCATAAAAGTAAGATCGTTAAAATAAAAATCCGTGATTGCGTACCCGAACATATCCTTCTTACGTGCGGCACGACCAATTTCTTGAACATAATCGCATAAATTTCCTGTTGCTGCATAATGATATACATTTTTGATATCATTAACGTCAACACCCATCCCGAAAGCCTTGGTAGCATACATTATTGGCGTGGTTCCTTTTCTAAACTTTTCAAAGGTTTCACGTTTCTGTTCATTGAAGTATTCGGTACTTTGCTCATCAATATTTCGTCCCGTATATGTACCAATCTCATCACTCATAGTTATGCCAGCAAAACTTTTTAGCCCTCGTTTGGCGTCCCCTGCAAGTGTTGCATAAGGAAAATAAACGACCGTTTTTTCCCTATCAGATAGCCACTTCCGCAAATGAGTACTCAAATCAGCCGTTTTCCTTGCTTCATAATCCGGTTTAGGTAATTTCGAACGCGATTTTATTTCGATTTTAAACTTAATATCATCTCTTTTGGTGTACCCAATATACTTAATCGGGTTTTCCATATACAAACTGATAATGGTCTCTCCAACGGAATCATCAATTCCACCATTAATCGCCGTAGCCGTAAATGCACAAACAGGAAAATGATAAATTTTCCGATTAACGTCTCGGTATACTTGAATTTGATGGCGAAGTCTGTTTATATAGTTTCCCAAATACCAATAATCTGGTCTAAATCCAACTCCCCATGTAGTAACAATATGAGCTTCGTCAATAATTACCAATCCAATTTCCCGATCGCCAATAATAGTTTCAATTGAATATGACAGGAGTGTTTCAGGGCTTAAATACAGCAAATCAACTTCTCCGTCTTTAATTCGTTTTAATACAGCTTCCTTCTCAACCTGTGTAATTAAATCAGAATTAAATGCCTCCACACGGGCATATCCGCTCTTGATCAATTTTTCTTTTTGATCTTGCATCAAAGCTTTAACCGGTTCAATGATAATCGTCAATTTATTGTATTTTTTTGCAAGGTAGACTGCAGGAATCTGAAACATTACCGACTTACCCGCTCCTGTAGAAGCGGTAATAAAAATGTCGCGAAATGTTTGGCCTTTTTCATTCCTATAAGAATTTTCCGCTTGACGAATGATATCTCTTATTATTTGTCCTTGTGATATTTCAATTACTTCCTTATCAATGTCTGGATTCTTATAAAAGGGTATTGTTCTGAACTCTTTGAATCCGTCAATGCCGATATCTTCACGGGCTATACGAATTAATTCTGCCTCTTGATACGCATCCTCTGCCAGCTGCTCATAATGACGCGATGCTCCTATACCATTATGCCTACAATACGCAAGCAAGGAGTACATAATTCTATCGGATGCCTCGCCGCCTGTGGTTTGTATACCAATTGTTAGCGGTTTGATCCTTTCAATATTTGTTAAATCACGCAAATATGTTTCAACATCTTCATTGAGATATATCTGAAGCTCAGTTCCTTCGCTAACATCACGCAGTTTCCCTGAAGGATAGAAATTCGTAATCGTGATTTTATCATTTTTATCAAATTCATAATTAAAAAAACCACCATAAAATTTGTTTTCAACACGAATCAATGCATTATAAACAGTTAGAAATTTTTCGCATTCATCACTAGTATCCGCACTAGTACTACCATCCAATTTAATTTGAATCTCCGATGCAAGTTCTTCAGAGAGAGCAAATTCTATTGGATAATACTCAGGATAAAGATTGTTCTTATATACGACAACCTTCAAATCATCTTCCGATATTGCATCGTCAACTCTAGCTTTTATTAACGAATATTCCTGATAGGTAATCCACACTGTATCATTTTCATTCAAGTCTAAAAGTTCTCTTTCTAGCAATTTCCGCGTTTTTTTAGAAAAAGACAGTACGTCCGTCTTAGAAGATATATCACCATCAACGAGCGGCTTTTTCTCCAGTTTTTCCAGAAAAGCGTTATCAAAGCCTTTGTAAATATATAGTGTCATGCTAATTCTCCCTTTTTTCAGTCAGTTACAATAAAGTCACCTTAAGTTGAGCATCGATTGCCTAGGTGTTTACATTATTTTATCATATTATCGTCAAAAAATCAACATTGTTTGTGTAAATTGTGCAAATCTCCCCGATTTTCCCCTTTCGCCGTGTCCAGTGTAGCATAGCTCTCGCAGGTGTCAACGTGAAAAATTATCGCTGAAAAATGAAATAGTTATCGAGAAAGTCAAGTAGCAATACTTGGCTTTTTCTTTATCCACAAGCAATATTTTTTCGCGAACTGAAAGTGATCGATACCTCTCGTTGACATCTGCACGCTATACCTCAAATGAGCATACCAAACACCCGACCTATGCTCCCCCAGCCCTGCCGAAAGGGCAAATAAAAATCGGGAGGTATAGAAAATGAAAACCCAAAATCAAGAAAGAATCACAAACGAAAACGTAAGGATCACCGAAGAAAACGTCCGTCACATCGGTGAGTGCATCGCACTGTCTGCCGTCAAGAAGATGATGCGCTTCGCAGGCCATCTTCGTTCTCTGGACAAGCTGCACGCGGGTCTTGTTGAGGACATCTACCACAACAAGGGTTGCGCATCTACATTTTCGGACGGGTATGACTTAGCATCCGAGGTCATTTGCTTTCTGTGTCCCTATATCGGGCACAACTTGGATGATCTTGCTTGTCAGACCCGCAAGGGCGAGACCGTGACTGTCCGTTTTGCATGCTACCGTCACGCGCTACGGTATATCGAGAAGGAGTATTTGTATGTGAATCGCATTATCAGCATTGAAGAATGCTCGCCCGCAGATGCTTCCATTGACTTTGAGACGCAGTATGAGATTGAGGATTACACAAAGGTCGATACCATCATCCATCAAATGCGCTTGACCATTGCAGAAACCGAGACCTTGAATCACTACATGGCCGGTCTTGGCTTTGTAGAGATCGCACAGATGCTCAACGTCAACAATACCACCGTCTGGCGTCGCAGGAAAAGCATACAGAAGAAGTATCAACGATACGTGATCATGCAAGGATGATCTGCCATACCCATAAAAACACATAGGGAGCTTGACGGCTCCCTATCCTTATGTGGCATAAGGAAGCCCCGCCGAGGCGGGGCGGAAAATCATTTTGCTATGGCACGGAGCGTTGCTAAAACGTCCTTAAATCCTTCCGTTTCACGGATAAAATCGTACTGGGCATTGTCCTTGTTCAGCATTTTATCGAGCAGATTGAAACTACTGTTATGTCCGTCGTGCCACCAAACGTCTCCGGGAACAATCCCTTTGGCCGCAGGAGAAATATGCTCATCCTCGGGGTTGATCTTATCAAACATGATCGCGAATTTCGCCGCAGATTCCAAGCAAGCAATGGTATTGTCTGCGTCCTTACGGGAAGCATAGATATCTGCCATTTGGCGGTAAGCACTTTCAACATATTGCGCGTGGAAGAAATAATCACCCTTGGGGAAATACAGGGCAAACATATCAATGCACATCTGATTTAGTTCAAGGATCTCGTCGTCAGAATACATATTGTTTCCGATATCATCCTTGGTTGCGAGCAAATCATCCAACAGTCCACCGATAGCACTGGTAAACTGTCCCAGCATTTCATCGCGAATGACCTCAAACTGCCGTTTGCCGGAATAGATACGCCCGAGCAGTTCACCGCACGTCCATGTAGCACCTTCCAACGTCTTGGCCAATCGTTCGGCTTCCTCGGTACGACCCAATTTGGCATACCACAAGCAAGCCATAGAAAGGCTATTGTTTCGAATGCTTGCATCTGTGCAATCGCTGAGGATTTTGTCTATATACATCAAAGCACGGTTTCGATTGATTTCACGAACCTCTTTCGGGAAGATTCCGTTATACAAAAAGATTTCGTTGGCATAGAAATCCATGAGCTTATACGACGAAGGATGAAGCAGCAATGCCTTTTCAATTAAAGCGATGGATTGCTTGTGATCTCCGCTGGTTGCAATCGTATATGCCTCATCGTACAGCAGGTCGATCTGCTTGTTCTTGCTTCCGATGTCAACACCCAAAAGATGATCGGTGGTGACATCAAATACACTGGCAAGGGGAGCCAGAAGAGAAATATCCGGAGCTGTTCTATCGCATTCCCATTGTGAAACTGCTTTGGGGGAGACCCCAAGGTATTCGGCCAAATCCTCTTGTGTCAGATTTTGGGCGCGACGGAGAGATTTAATGGTAGAGCCTATGGACATAATTTTGTCCTCCTAATTATGATGATTGTCAAAAGCGCTTTTGCATGTATAGTATAACCCGAGTTTTTGAAAAACGGAAGGTGTCATTTTGATAGAGAAAGTATAGCGATGCTATACACCATCATATCACACATTTGGATTATATGCAAGATAAAAATGAGCAGTTGGCACCGTGGCGTGTGCTTGTCTTATACAAGTCGGCTCGCTGCGCTCGCCGAGACAAGCACACGCCGCACCGCAACCAACGAAAAAGGAGAATCCAAAGCCGAGCGGGAGCGGGGGCGCCCGCTGAGCCGCTTGGGCGTCGTCCGCTATACCCGCTCGGCGGCTTTTTGGATCGATTGCTTTTTGCCCGTTTATCGTATCGCCGCCGTGTGAGATCGTCAGACCTCGCGTCATGTCTGTCAACCCGCGTTTGAAAACCGTCCACTCAAATCTTAAAACTATCCGTTTTCATAAGTTGACCACCTATTTCCTTTATGCTATTCTGTTTTTGCACAAACAGATGTCAGGGAGATGGTTGGTTTTGGGCAAGAAGATGATGGGTTTTGGATAGGTTCAAGTCATGGTGTTTTGCCCACATCTATGATATAATAGCACCACATTTCCAAGAAAAAGGATCAGTTATAGTTTAGTTAGTTCGTATGCAAAGTGTCAAGCCGAGAATGATGTTGCCGTAAGGCCGAGCCCGTGTTCCGAGGGTAGAATCGGAAGGTTGCACTTAAGGGTGTAATACATTTTCATGGGAGAGAAGCGTATTGCGCTTTTTTCGTGCCTTTTTCTCTGGAAAATACAAAAGAAGGAGAAAGAAACACAATGGAAAGAGAGGTCAACATCATCACAAACGGTGGTATCGAGATCCAACACATGAGCGAGTCTGAGCACGAGGCATTCATGGCGGCTTTGCTGGCTCGCGTGCTGGAGCTTCACCGCAAGCATCGAAAGGAGGACGGCCATGGCGCATGAGAAAGCAAAGGTCTACTTTGATGGAAGCCACTACATCGCCATCCCCCGAGGCGAGGGGAAGCCACCCGGCAAGGGCGGCTACATCGCAGACGAAAACGACGAAATGAGGACGGCATTTGAAAAGGCGTACAAGAGCGCAAAGGCCAAGAAACGGAAGGAACGGATCACGGAAATCATAGCGGAATTGAAACCGCAATTTGAGAGTGAGGAAAGGGCGGCCGAATACGTCAAGGCCGAAATGGAGCGTGTCCAACGGAATCTGATCGTGCGGCGGACGAGGCTGACGAGGAAGATCAACCTCGGAACTTGGAATTATTTCTGCACGTTTACCTACGACGATCAAAAGCATACTGAAGAATCATTCAAGGCAAAGCTGCGGGACTGTTTCAAGAAGATGTGCCACCGTAGAAATTGGATCTACATCGGTGTATGGGAGCGATCTCCCAACAGCAACCGCTTGCATTTCCATGGGCTTTTCAATATTCCCGAAAACGCTATGGTCGGAGAGTTGGTCAAGTATCGAGATTACAGCACGAAAACAAACCGAATGCAGACCACCTTGCAGAACACTTATTTCACCGAGCGCTTCGGACGTAATGACTTCGAGCCGATCAATAAGCAGGAGTTACCCAACGCTACCGCCTACCTTATGAAGTACATCGAAAAATCCGGTGAGCGAATCGTTTACTCCAAGAATACACCCACCTACTTCGTCTCGGACATTCTGGACGATGACGTAGTTTGCACCATCGGGCAAGAGGACAGAAAGCTCTTATTGTTCGATAATTTTATCTGTTTTGATGACGGAGTGTACGTTGGAGAAGTCAGCCCTGAGGTCATCAAGCAAATGCCAAAGAAGAATTAAAACATCTGTCTTTCGCCTTGGTGGAGCGTAAACGAAACCGCCGTCGAGGTCAAGGGGGCGAAAATATCGCTGAAAAGCAGAAATCGACCGACATGAACGCAATATTTTCGCCTTTTTCCCTTGACCTCTTGGGGCGGTTCCGTTTGGTTCGCTCCCGTCGAAAGACAAATCTAAAGACCGATAAAGAAAGGAAAAACAAAATGAAAACAGCCGTCATTTATGCAAGATACTCTTGCGATGCGCAAAGTGAGCAGTCCATCGAGGGCCAGCTTCGCGTGTGCGAGGACTACGCCAAGATGCACGATATTTTGATCTTGGATACCTACATCGACCGAGCCATGTCGGGAACCAACGATATGCGTCCCGATTTCCAGCGGATGATCCGGGATAGTGCCAAGAAGCAATGGGCGTACGTGCTCGTTTACAAGCTTGACCGATTTTCCCGCAACAAGTACGAAGCCACCGTCCACAAGAACACCTTGAAGAACAATGGCGTGAAGGTGGTATCGGCCATGGAGAATATCCCCGATTCGCCCGAGGGCATTATCCTGGAAAGCCTGCTGGAAGGCATGAACCAGTACTACTCCGCCGAGCTCGCGCAGAAGGTTCGCCGAGGTATGCGAGAGACCCGCTTGAAGGGAAACTACCAGGGCGGCGGTCTGCCTTACGGGTACACCGCCTGCGACAGAAAGGTTGTGATTGACGAAGAAAAGGCCGAGATCGTGCGATTCATGTTCGAACAGTACGCCAAGGGCGTTACCGTCAAGGACATCATTGCGACCCTCACGGCGCATGGGATTCAGTACAAGGGCAAGCCGTTCCCGATGAATACCGTTTACGGGATCCTAAAGAATCAAAAATATTCGGGTAGCTATATGCACGGTGACGAGGTGGTGGACAAGATCTATCCACCCATCGTGCCGAACGAGATCTATGCCAAGGTTCGAGCCAAGGTAGAGGGCAACCGATACGGAAAGCAAAGCCTTTCGGTGGTCTACCTGCTTCGTCAGAAGATGAAGTGCGGCTACTGCGGCGAGAACATGATCGGTGAGTGCGGCACGTCCAGGCAGGGTGACCGAACCTACTACTACAAATGCCACGGAAGAAAAAACTTGCGGAACGGGTGCAAGCAGCAACCGTACCGCAAGGAAGTACTTGAAAAATTCGTATTGGACAGCATCATCGCCGAACTCAAAAAGCCGGGGCAAATGGATTACATCGTTCAAGGCCTACTGTCATTGCAGGAATCTCAGATCATAGCCAACTCCACGCTGAGCATCCTTGAACGGGAGCAGAAGCAGAACGAAAGCGCAATGGAGAACATCATGACCGCCGTTGAGCGTGGCTTCTACACCGCCGCCGCCAACAAGCGTATGAAGGAACTGGAGGATCGCCAGGCAGAGCTGGAACGCCTGATCATCATCGAGCGCAGCAAAATGCAGGTCAAGGTCACCGCAAACGAAATCCGAGCCTACTACGAAGCCGCTCTCCTGAAAGAGCCCCAGATGCTCATAGACTTCCTTGTACGCGAGATCACCGTGTTCGACGACGAAATACACATCTACTTCAATAGCCCCTTACAGACGGGTCCTGACGCAAGTCAGGGCCTTTCTGTTTGTGATAGGAAAACGACCATACCGGCGCATATCCAGAACTCGTATGAGCTGAGACGAAAGAACATACGGCTTACGATCACCATCTGAAAACGCTTCGCATAAAAAAGAAAAACAACCTAAACCGAATAATTCGATTTAGGTTGTGAGTGGTGACCCGTACGGGAATCTGAACCCCTGCGTGCGCAGAGAGGTTGCCGTTCCTCGAGGGAAACGGAGCGCACGCTCGGCAAAGTCTTGCGACTTTGCGGGCTTCAGATTCGCTTGACAGATTCATCAGAAATAGGAAAAGGCACCGCGATGCGGTGCCTTTTCCTATTTCTGGTGACCCGTACGGGAATCGAACCCATGTTTCCAGCGTGAGAGGCTAGCGTCTTGACCGCTTGACCAACGGGCCTTGTCGTGACGACTCGCCAATTATAGCATATTGATTCTCGTTTGTCAAGCGTTTTTTGCAAAATATTTTTTATTTCGGCATTTTGGGGCTCGCGGTAAAATATTTTCTCCTTTTATCTCCCGCCGGCACCCTCAAGAAACGCCGCCTCCAGGTGTGCCGCGACTCGCCGCATGGCATCCGCGTCCACCTTGGTCACGCGGCGGTCGTAGGTCACGAGGCCGTTGACCTCGTCCTCCACGTCCGAGAGCTGGGTGAGCACCGCACCGCACAGCCCCGCCCGCGCGGCGGGGACGATTTCGGCTTCGTAGAGGTTGATCAGCGCGTCCTCGAAGGCCGATTGCTCGGTGAATTTCTTATATCCGTACGTTTTTTTGAGGTTGAACACGTGTCCCTCGACGCGGTGGGCGTAGCCCCCGAACTCGGACAGCACGGTGGGCTTTTTCCGCGAGAGGTGCAGGCGGACGGGCTTGAAATACACGTGCTCGCTCTCCACGTCGGAGTGCTTCGTCCGAAACCAGCCCGACGCGGTATCGTACACCCGCGTGGAGTCCCACGTCTTGCAGGCCTCGTAGACGCCGCGGGCGGGGTACTGGCCCCAGCCCTCGTTAAAAATGGTATAGTAGACCACCGAGGGGTGGTTATACAGCCGCTCCAGCGTGCCGCGGCAGGCTGCCTCAAACGCGGCGCGCCGCCGTTTGCCGGCGCGGTGGACAACGCCCCGCTTCAGAAACGCCGTGGGCAGGGCGGTGTCCACGAGAAAGCTGTACCGTCCGCTGTTGACCATGTCCTGAAATACCAGCACGCCGAGGCGGTCGCAATCGTAGTAGAAGCACTCGGGCTCGATTTTGATGTGCTTGCGGAGCATATTGAAGCCGCACGCCTTGGCCAGTCGCACGTCCTCGGTGTATCCGCGCGGGGAAGCGGGCAGGAAGATGCCGTCGGGGTAGTAGCCCTGATCCAAGAGTCCGTGGCAGAACACGGGACGGCCGTTGAGGCAGATGCAGGGGCGATCTCCGTGCCGCTCTACGGTGACGGTGCGGAGCCCAAAATAGGAGGTGACGGTGTCCTCGCCCGCCGTCAGGGTAACCTCGTAGAGGTAGGGATCGTCGGGCGACCACAGGCGGGGGTTTTCCACGTCCACCCGCACCCGATCTCCCGAGAAGCGGTACTCTCGGTCCCCGAGGCGGAGGACCTTGTCGCGGGCGCCGCCCTCCACCTCCAGCGTTACGCCGTGCAGGTCGGGGGTGATGCGGAGGCGGCGGACGTACTCCTGCGGCACGCTCTCCAGCCACACGCTCTGCCAGATGCCGCTGACCGCCGTGTACCACATCCCGCCCCGCCTTTTGGTTTGTTTGCCGTAGGGCAGGTCGCGGCAGAGGGGGTCGCGTGCTTCGATGCGCAGGGTGTTCTCGCCTGCGTGCAGGGCGTTGGTGATGTCGAGCTCAATGGGCAAGTATCCACCGACGTGCTCCTCGCCCGCGGCAATGCTGTTCACATACACACGGGCGTATTGGTCGCACGCGCCGACGTGCAGAATGACGCGGTCGCGCACGAAATCAGGCGGGAGGGTAAACGTGCGCTCGTAGATCATGACATCGCGCTTACCCACGCGCCGTCCAACACCCGACAGGCGGCTCTCGGGCGGGAAGGGAACCGTGATTTCTCCCTCGTAGACCGTCCGCCGTCTGCGTTGGATGGCAAACGCCCACCGGCCGTTGAGGGAGATATAGGAATCCCGCCGCATCTGGGGGCGGGGGTAGGCTGCGTGAGGGGCGTCGCCCGCGCGCAGGTCGGATTCGTACGGCGTGGTCAGGACGGCGTAGCGGTCGGTGGGTGATTTCATGGCGGCATCCTTTCGGGTTTTCTGTTTGTATCGGTTGTAGTGATTCATAATGGCAGGGAAGGGGTCACGGCGTTGCGAGCTCGACCACTACCACCTCGGGGCGGTTGCCGATACGGACGGGGATGATGCTGTTGCCCAGACCGCGGCTCACCGCCATGCGGGTGTCCCCTTGGGTGTAGATGCCGCCGTCGTAGCGGGGGAACAGCCCTTGGTTGGGGGCGGCCAGTCCGCCCACGAGAGGCAGGCGCACCTGACCGCCGTGCGCGTGTCCCGAAAAGACCAAATCGACACCGCACTCGGTGTAGACCTCCATCAGCTCGGGGCGGTGGGAAAGCAGGACGGTATAGCCGCCGTCGGTTTCGGTCAAGCGTGAAAGGGTACGTTCCATGGTCGTGGCTTCGTTGCCCGACGAGCGGCTGGGGTCGTTCACTCCGATGAGTGTGATGCTGTCGCCGTCGCGCTCCAGTTCCACCCGCGCGTCCTCCAGCACCGTAACGCCCGCCTCAAGCAGACCTTTTTTGAGGGCGGCGTACGCGCTTGTCCGCGCCTCGTGGTTGCCTGTGACGTAGTAGCAGGGGGCGATGCCGACGGCATCCTTGGCGAAATCGAGGGCAATCTCTACGTTGGTGTTGCGGGAGTCGATCATATCCCCCGTGATGACGATGATGTTGGGAGAGGCTTCGCGAAGAGCTGCGAGCAAGCGTTCATTGCCCTCTCCCAGCTCGGCGTTGTGCAGGTCGGACACCTGCGCGATGCGAAAGCCACAGAATGCGGTGGGGAGCTTGTCGCTGGTTACGGTATAGGTGTTCACCTCAAGGGCGGTATTGCCCCATACGATCCACGCAATGAGCGCCGTCAGCACGGCGAGCCCCACGGCGCAGAGGATCACGGTGCGGCGTGAGGGGTGTTTTTTGTTGGTTGGGATGGGCGTTGGTGCATCGGTCACGGCGGCGGGCTCCTTTCGCAAATTTTCTCGGTTCTATTGTATCACAACCGCAGGAGAGTGTCAAGACGGCGCGAGAGCGGCTTCAAATTTGGATTTGTAGAGCAGGGGCGTTGCCCCTGCACCCCACCAGAACCCTTTTTGAAAACCTCCTCACTTCGTTCGGTGCGAATTTGCCTTCAGCAAATATCGCGAAGGGTTCTGGACTCCCAAAAACCTCAAAAAACATATATTTCAAAACGCTTTTTTAAATATATTTTTGAAGGTTCTTGAGGGGGTTCGGGGGAACTTCTTGCAAGAAGTTCCCCCGGCGTTCTCCCAGACAAACCCCAATTTGAAAACCCCCGCGGTAGTGCCCGATATCGGGCCACCGCGGGGGTGTTGGATCAATAGTAGTAATTCGTTCCGATCTCCTTCATGGGAGGGATAGCGGCGAAGGCGTCGGCATCCACCGTGACTCTGTCCATGTAGGGGCGGCACTTGGCGTCAAACAGCTTGGTGATGACGCGATCCGACAGATCCGAGAACCAGTCCTTATACTCGGTGTTGGTGGCGGCGTCCGAGGGAACGGGGTACTTCATGACCACGTTGTAGCCGTACTCCGACTCAATGATGGCCATCTCGCCCTCATCGCAGAGGTCCAGCTTGTCGGCAATGTCGTTGAGGTAGTCTACGCTGTTGTCCCCCGTGACGTAGAGGAAGCACAAATCGCCGTCGGTCACGAAGGCATCCTCCTTGCCGTTCTTGTATTCCTCCAGAATGGCCTCAAAGGCGAGGAAGTCGCCCTCTTCGATCGATTCCAGAATTCCCTCGGCGGCTTCCTTGTGCTCGGCCAGCTCGTCTTTGGTGTACTTCACGGTCTTGGGGTTGCCGTTCTCGTCGTAGGTCATGGCGCGCACGCCCTTTTCGGTATCGTAGGCGATCTTGCCGTCGGGCAGGTAGTAGACCGAGTCGCCGTTCTTGTCCACGATGGTCTTGCCGTACTCGTCCAGACGAACCGTGCCGCGCACGGTATCGTAGGCGATATTGTTGACCTTGGCGTTGTTCTCGTTCGGGAGGTAGTAGATCTCGTCGTTGTTGAGATCCTTTTCGTAGACGTAGTCAAAGGCGCGGATGAGAAGCTGGCGGAAGGCCACGACGTTCTCGTCGAGGTATTCCTGCACGACGTTGGCCGCGATCTTGGAGCCGTTCTCGCCGTAGAGGTGGGCTTGCAGGTACTCGTACTTGGCTTCCAGGACGTAGACCTCGCGAAGGGTGTCCACGTTCGCGCCAAAGGCCGCGAGCTGGCTGTTGAGGGCGGCCTTGGAGCCAGCGTCGCGGATGGCCTCCTCAATGCTCTCGTCGATCTTGTCCAGGGTAGCCTTGGGCAGGGTCAGTCCCTCCTCGTCCATAAGGGCGAGGGCGGCGAGGTAGCGCTTGGCGTCGTTGAGGGCGGCCTGACGGACGTAGCCGTCGTAGGTGGTGCCGTCCGAGGCGATCACGGTAGTCCAGAAATCGTCATCGGTGACGGGGTAGCCGCCGCGATCCAGCGTGCCGCGCACGCGGGAGAGCAGGAATTGGTAGGCATTAGCGGTGACGGTGTGGCCGTCCAGCGAGAGCAGTACGGTCTGCTTTTTTCCGCAGGAGGACAGAAGTCCGACCGAGCAGAGGAGCAGGCAGGCGCACAGGATGGCGCAGAGCAGGCGGTGTTTCATGATGGTTGATTCCTTTCGGGATTCCTTTTGGAATATGGCAATATGACATTATACCACAAATTTGCGGCCGTGTCTACGCCTTTGGGTGGGTAAGAGCGAGATATTTTTCGAATATTTTGTGAACGGTGCCCAGCTTGTCATCCGTGCCGCTCAGATTGAGGCGCAGCGTGGCGTCACCGCCCGTCCCCACGAAGCGCAGCCGCCCCTTGACAATGTCGGAAATATCGCTCCATGCGTCAATGTCGGGTTTCGGATGGGTGAAGAACAGCGAGTCGCCCTCCTCGCGGATGGCGGTGATGCCGCAGGCCTCGGCGAGGGCGCGGCAGAGGGCAATTTTCAGTAGGTTATGGGCGGGGGCGGGGAGGTCGCCGTAGCGGTCGGTCAGCTCGTCGATCATGTCGGCCATATCGTCGCGGGTGCGAATCAGGGCAATGCGCTTGTAGAGCGCCATGCGCTGGGCGGGGTAGCGCACATAGGAGTCGGGCAAAAAGGCGTTCAGGGGCACCGTGACGGTGCATTCGGTCTTCTCAGGAGGCAGCTCGCCGCGCTCCTCAAGGACGGCGTTATTGAGCAGCTTGATGTAGAGATCGTAGCCCACCGACTCCATGTGTCCGTGCTGCTCCGAGCCCAGCAGGTTGCCCGTTCCGCGGATCTCCATGTCGCGCAGGGCGATGCGAAATCCCGCGCCAAATTCGGCGTACTCGCGGATGGCGGTGAGGCGCTTTTCGGCGATCTCGGTGAGCGCCTTGCCGCGGCGGTAGGTAAAGTAGGCGTAGGCGCGGCGGGAGGAGCGTCCCACGCGGCCGCGAAGCTGGTGGAGCTGGGAGAGACCCAGCCGCTCGGCGTTGTCCACGATGAGGGTGTTGGCGTTGGGGATGTCCACACCCGTCTCGATGATGGTGGTGCAGACCAGAATATCGATCTCACCCATCAGCATGCGTTCCCAGATCTCCTCCAGCTCGTCCTTGTCCATCTTGCCGTGCGCCACCGTGATGCGGGCGTCGGGGATGGCCGAGGCGAGGGAAGCGGCGAGCTCCTGAATATTCTCCACGGCGTTGTGCAGGTAGAATACCTGACCGCCGCGGCGGAGCTCACGGCGAATGGCGTCGTGGATGATGAGATCGTCGTGCTGCAGCACGTAGGTCTGCACGGGCAGGCGGTCAACGGGTGCCTCGTCCAGGATGGAGATATCGCGGATGCCGCCCATCGCCATATTGAGGGTGCGGGGGATGGGGGTGGCCGAGAGGGTGAGCACGTCGATGTTGCCGCAGAGCTGCTTGAGCTTTTCCTTCTGCGCCACGCCGAAGCGCTGTTCCTCGTCCACAATGAGCAGGCCGAGGTCGCGGAACTGAATATCCTTGCCGAGCAGGCGGTGGGTTCCTACGATGACGTCCACGTCACCGCGAGCAAGACGGCGGATGATCTGCTCCTGCTCCTTGGGGGTTCTGAAGCGGGAAAGCATTTCCACCGTGACGGCGAAGCTGCGCATACGGCGGGTGAAGGTCTGGAAATGCTGGAGGGCGAGGATGGTGGTGGGAACGAGGACGGCGACCTGCTTGCCGTCGGATACCGCCTTGAAGGCGGCGCGCAGCGCCACCTCGGTCTTGCCGTAGCCCACGTCGCCGCAGAGCAGGCGATCCATCGGGGTGGGCTTTTGCATATCGCACTTGATGTCGTCGATGGCGGCGAGCTGACTATCGGTCTCCTCGTATTCAAAGGCGGCCTCAAAGTCGCGCTGGAAATCGTCGTCGGGGGGGTAAGAGTGGCCGGGCTTTCTCATCCGCTCGGCGTAGAGCTTGATGAGCTCCTTGGCCATTTCCCTGACCACCGCTTTGGCCTTGGCCTTGGTGCGGTTCCAGTGGTCGGTGCCCAGCTTGGAGAGCTTGACCAGCCCGTCGTCGGCGTGCGCGCCGATGTACTTGGATACCATGTCCAGCTTTTCCACGGGGATGTAGAGCTTATCCGTGCCCGCGTATTGAATGGCGATGTAATCGCGGCGGACTCCTGCCGTGTTCAGGTTCTCAATGCCGAGATAACGGCCGATGCCGTAGGTCTCGTGAACCACGAGATCGCCCGCGTTCAGATCGTTGTAGGAGAGGATGGTCTCGGCGTTCTTTTTCTTCTTGGCGAGGGCACTCTGCTTGCGGGACTTGATGGCGGTGGCGGACAGAGAGCCCGTGCGCCCGTCGGGATTGGTGGAGAGGATAGCGATCTTGGGGGTCATGAGCTCGTAGCCCCAGAGGTAGTTGCGCCAGAGGATGACCACGACGCCGCGGGGCATCTCGTCTGGGGCGGTGACAGAGCCCTCGTCGGGGATAACCGAGTCAAAGCCCGCCTCGTCCAGCAGCTCGGCGAGATTGCGCGCCGCCGCTTCGTTCTCGGCGATGACGGCAAGGCGGTAGCCGCTCCGCATATAGGAGGTCAGATCCTCGGTGAGCAGGGGGAGATTCTCGGCGTAGGACACCATGTGACGGGTGCGGAAGCCGAAGATGCCGCCCAACCGCTTGCCCGACATGCCGTAGGAGAGGGAGTCGATGTGAACGGTTACGTTTCTGTCAAGGAACAGCTCGAAGGCGGTGGTGGGCTTGGTGTATTCGGCGTATTTGCCCGCGAGAACGCCCGATTCGATCAGCCCCTTGATGCTCTCGTTCATCTGCCACTCGGCGGCCTGCAGGCGGTCATTTACAGCGGAATTGGAGCGGATCATAAAGAGGGTCTTGTCGGGGAAGTAGTCCAGCAGGGAAGCGCGCTCGGGGTAGATGACCGTCATGTACTTGTCGAGGAAGTTCAGCTCGGCCCCCGTGGGATGGGGGGCGCGGCGGGCGGCGGCTACGGCGGCCAGCTCCTCGTCCAGCAGGCGGGATGCCCCCGGGGCGCGTCCCGCGGCGGTACGGCGCTGGGCCTGGATGACGCGCTCCAGCTCGGCCAGCCCGTCGGCATCGGTGAGCATTTCGCGGGCAGGGAGGAGGTCGGCGCGCTGAATGGCGCGTGTCATGCGCTGGGAGGCGGGATCGAACAGCCCCATGCGGTCGATCTCATCGCCGAACAGCTCCACGCGCAGGGCGTGACAGCCCTCCACGGGGACGTCCTCGTCGTCTACGAAGGAGCCGTAGGGAGCGCACACGTCGATGATTCCGCCGCGCAGGGCGAACTGGCCCGCGCCCTCTACCATATCCACTCGCGCGTAGCCCGCGGCAACCAGCGTGGCGGCGAGGGCGGAGGGGTCGATGCGAGAGTCAAAGTCCAGATGCACCGATGCGGCGAGCAGGCGGTCGGGGGGCATGGTGTAGCCGAGGGCGGCGTCGGGGGTGGTGACCACGCAATCGTAGCCCCCCGTGATGAGGCCCGACAGCACCTTGAGGCGCTCGTGCTCGTACTCGTGGGAGGCGGTGACCGATACGCCGAAGAAGGAGAGGTCGCGCGCGGTATAGAAGGCGGCGCGCAGACCAAAGCGTTCCATAGTTTGCTTCAGGTGCATGCAGTCCTTTTCCTCGGGGCAGACGAGCAAGGCGGTGCGGTGGGGGATGGTTTTGCCTGTTTTTTTGTCGGTCTGCGGGAGACAGAGGTCCTCGATGAGAGCCACGACAAAGGCCTCTGCCGCGCCCTCGCACATACCGTTGGCGAGCAGAGGCAGAGGTTTATCACGGAAATTGCGTCGGGCGGCTTCGAGGAGCTGGGTATATTCGCCGTCGGCACGGATGGAGGAGGTGAGGAGGTTCATAGGGACTCCTTTGGAGAGTGGATATTGAAAGGGTGAGTGGGGGTAGGGGAGGGGCTTGCTCCTCCCGCTGGTTTTTGTGTACTTTTCTTTCCATGGCGAAAGAAAAGTACCAAAAGAACGCCATTCAAGGGAAACCTACGGTTTCCCTTGAAAAAACCTTCCCTCCATGGTGGCGCACGCGGCAAAGCCGCGTTTAATTGCGCCCATACAGACCTATACCCATAGTGCCGAGTTGTCGGCGGCTGCCGACCAACTCGGTCAGGCACAGAAGGCGTGCTATGGGCAGGGGTTCTTATAGAGGGTAGGGAATCTTAATCTGCCTTTTGGGGAAGGCTTGTTATTTTTTATTAAAGTTCTTTTGATCCAAACTTTTCGCGATATTTGCCACAGGCAAATTCGCACCGAACGAAGTGAGGAGGCTTTCAAGAAAAGTTTGGCGGGTGCAGGGCAGAGCCCTGCAAAGGGCGTTCCCTGCGGGGTGTGGGGTGAAACCCCACAATAGCCGTTCTTATCCCTTCCGGTTACACGCCTGCATGGCGGCGTCGAGGTTGCCGCGGATGAGGTGCTCGATGCCGACGCAGGCATCGGGGAAGAGGGCGCGGAGCTTTTCCAGCTCGGAGGGGGCGAAATGGGAGAGCACCCAATCGGCGAGATTGTAGTTGGGGTTGGGCTTCTTGCCCACGCCGATGCGGACGCGGGGGAAGGCGTCGGTGCCCAGCTCGTCAATGATGCTGCGCAGGCCGCGCTGGCCGCCGTCCGAGCCTTTTCCACGCACACGCATACCGCCGACCTCAAGGTTGATATCATCACAGACAACGATGATGTTCTCGGGGGCGATGCGGTAGAAATTCGCGGCGGCGGCGACGGCCTCGCCCGAGCAGTTCATGTAGGTTTGGGGACGCATGACCAGAGTGCGCGCGCCCGCGATGGTTGCCTCGCCCACCAATGCCTTGAACTTGGAGCGGTCGGTGGCGCAGGCGTACTTGTCGCACACCGTGTCGAGGCAGAGGAAGCCCGCGTTGTGGCGGGTGGTGGCGTACTCCTTGCCGGGGTTTCCGAGACCCACCAGCAGGTGGGTGACGGGGGTGGCGGAGGCGGAGGCTCGTCCCGCCTCCAGCTTCTTGAAAATATCGAAAATATCGGCCATGATGTAACTCCTTTGGTGTGATAGCAGGGTGTGTAGCTGTTCGGGCGGTTATCAAATTTGGATTTATCGGTCTGTTAGAATTTGTATACTCACCCGGGTGCTAAGGGGGTGCAGGGGGCAAAGCCCCCTGCACCTAACAAAGATTGGCCGGCGGTGTCGGGGGCGGCCTAGAGCGCCCCGACGCGCACCGGTAGGTGCAAGAAAATTTTATACTACATATAGTTTTTTCACTTTTCTCGTTCCGTATATTTTTAGTTGTTGCTAATTTTCTTGCGGCTTCCGCCGCGCGTCAGAGGGCGTTCCCCCCTCCGACACCCCCACGCGATTAAGCCCCCAACTCACCGCAAAACCCCAATTTGAAGAACATCTATCTCAGGGCGTGAGGCGAAAGGTGCATAACGCCCGAAAAGCTCGGTTTTCACCGAGCGGGGGTTTGGGACGCGCGCGGACGCGCGATTTGTACGATAGATATATTATACACATCCCGACCCCGACTGTCAAACGATTTTTGGCGAAATATCCATCCGTTCAAAATAAGTTTACAAATTACGGGCGGATATTTTCGTAAAACCCTTTTACATTCGGGAAAAATATGGTATAATACACAGTGCGAAATAGGGTAATGGGATATTTCTGCCCTGTCGCAACCCAATCGGTTTTCAAAAAATCTACTATAAAAATGGAGGATTACACCAATGGCAAAGAAGTATTGCTACCTTTTTACCGAAGGTAACGCAAACATGCGCGAGATCCTGGGCGGTAAGGGCGCTAACCTTGCCGAGATGACCAACATCGGTCTGCCCGTTCCCCAGGGCTTCACCATCAGCACCGAGGCCTGCACCCAGTACTACGAGGATGGCCGCCAGATCAACCCTGAGATCATGGCTGAGATCAACGAGTACATCGTAAAGATGGAGGGTGTTACCGGCAAGAAGTTCGGTGACCTCGAGAACCCCCTGCTCTTTTCCGTCCGTTCGGGTGCCCGTGCATCCATGCCCGGTATGATGGATACCATCCTGAACCTGGGTC
>JAEIGA010002533.1_pt1 | contig 29104 bp, 16 predicted proteins | sample 9270691 | NCBI WGS metagenome assembly JAEIGA01 (sample SAMN17057246, study PRJNA624740) | gut metagenome | biome: biome; isolation source: fecal sample | host: Bos grunniens | place: China: Xizang | collected 2019
AGTGTAGATATGGCAATTTATATAAACGAAGAAACTTCTGAAGAAAGAGTAGAAGAAAAGAAAGAAAGAAGAACTGCTGTAGAAAAACCTGCGGCAACTACTTCAGGAAGAAGAACAACTGCTCCAACATCTAAATACAAAATAACATCAATTCAAGAATAAAATAATTAGGAGGTGTAAAATGAATAATCAAATGAATACACCTTTTTCTTATATATATGATAGCTTTTTATCAAAGATAACTGATGATATGTATATGGAATTTAATGAGCTTGATACATATAGAATGTTAGAAGAATTATTAATGTCTGCGGTTCATAAATTTGAATTTCCGCGTTTTGATATTACTGACTTTGAGATGGCTTATGTAGATGATGTAGGAACATATAAGGGAGTAGAGTCTGAAGGAAAAGAAGTGCCAACAATTATTTATGGCAATGGGCATTTTAATCCTGTTTTAACTCTAGAAGAAGTTAATATTTTATCAACTTATATGGTTGTAGAATGGATGGGACAACAATTAGCAAGTGTTGAAAATACAAGAATGAAATACAGTGGTTCTGATTTTAAATTTACTTCACAAGCTAATCATATGGCAAAAATCCTTACTGTGAAACAAGATTATGAAAGAGAAGGTTTCCATTTACAAAGATTATATAAAAGAAGAAGAAAAAATACAAGTGGTATCATGGAATCTACATTTGATACTATTATGAGCGGGAGCGTGGAATAATGTTATTAAAATATAATACTGAAATAGACGCAACTGCAATAAGTTTAAATATAAAAAGATTAACTAATCAAATATATAAATTACTTCCTAATAGAGAAGAAGAAACAGATTGGCAAACACCTTTAACAACTATTATAGAAGAAATTTCGGGCATGAGCAGGCTTTTAACTGATCATCATGAAATTCTTTTTATGCTGTTATGTAAGTTAGAGGGTTTATTTATACTAACTGGCGAGAATGACTTCTTTTCTTATCGTAGAACAATTTTTGAATGTTTAAATTTGATGTCAACATTAAAAGGGGAGATTGAAATATGTCAGGATTAGATAACTTAAATACAAGATTAAATTATCGTGGAGGAAACAAGCAACAAGATAGATTAATAAGTGGAAAGCTAATGGCTTTAAAGCGCGCTTTATTATATTCCTATCAAGCTGCTACAGCAATTTTAGAAGATGGAAGAGAGTTTAGATGCTTAATTAATCCCGATAAATTAAAAGTAGATTATGAAGATAAAATTATTTCTATTCCTTTTGAAGATATATGTTTAAACGCGAAAAAAGTAGGAAAGACTTCAGAAGGAATTCAATCGATAGGAATGAAAGTTGGAGATACTTTTACCTGAAAAGAAAATAATACTAAGTGATTAGTATATTTACAAAGATTAGAAGAAAAAGCATATTTTAGAGCAGAAATCCGCAGATGTGATGATTCTATTGAAATCAATGGAAAAAATTATTGATATTTTATTAGAAGATACGGTCAAGAGGATGCTTTATGGCATACATCTAAAAATATATCTTGGAATGAATTAAATTATTCTCTTGAAATGTATATTACAAAAGATGAATTTACAATGGGATATTTTAAAAGGTTTCAAGTGTTTGAATTTGGAGGACGACCTTGGGAAGTTCAAGATATAGATATATATTCTACAGATGGATTTATTGTTGTTTTATTAAAAGAACATTATAATAATACAATAGAAGAACAAATAAAACTAGAAAATCAGGAAGAAGAAATTGAACCAACGGATTCTTATATTAAAGGTGCTACAACAGTATATCCTTATGATGAAATAGAATATACAATAGAAGGAGCATCAGAAGGAATTTGAGAGATTCAAAGCTCAAAAGCTAAAATCTTAAATCAAACTCCAGAAAGAGTATCAGTTGCTATCACTACAGGAAGAAGTGGTAAGTTTGAGCTTGTTTACAAAAGAAACAATGAAGAAGATATTGTATTAAATGTTACAATTGATTCTTTATAAGAAATAAAAGGAGAAGAGGATTATGAGACGAGACACGAGAATTACAAGTAGTCAGTTTTCGTCTTCTTTCTTATCTTGTGAAAAAGATATAGAGGAGATTTTAAAAAGATTGTTTGTTGCTAGCAAACCATATAGTGATAAAATTAAAAGACTATTAGTAATCAATACAAAAGATTGTTTAGATAATGAAGATAGTCTTGTAATTAATCAAAAAATTGCTGAAATGTCATTAGCTAAATTAATAAAAGAAGGATATGTGACGTTAGAGCCAAAACTTAGAATGAATGAACATGAAGAAATTAAAGCTTATCTTATAGTAGGATGTGATAATTTCACTCCAAATATGACAAATCCGCAATATAGAGATTGTACAGTTACTTTTGATATTATATGTCATACAGATTATTGAGATTTAGGAAATTATAGAGTAAGACCATTAAAAATTGCAGGATATATTGATGGAATTTTAAATGGAGCAAAATTGTCAGGAATTGGTAGATTTAATTTTATGGGATGTAATCAAATTGTACTTGACGAAAATTTATCTGGATATACATTAATGTATCGTGCTATTCATGGTAGTGATGATAACATTCCTCCAGAAGAAGAATAATGAATAATGATTTATTATTATTATCAGGGAATGATATTCCTTTTGTAGGAGCTCAATTAGTTATTCATCAACCAACAATAAAAGAAATCGCCTATATAGGAGAGGAGACATTTTTTTCTGCATGTGAACTATTCAATTTTTCAAAAAATATTTTATCAGAAGAGGACAAAGTGCTTTTAGAAGATAAGACAAATTTTGATATATTAATAGCAATACTAAGAGAGCAAAATGCGGTAATGCAGAAAAATAGGAATTGCATAGAATTAGTTCTGGCCTTATTATTTCCTGGATATGAAAACCAAGTTGAAAAAGATGGTATCATATTAAGAAAAGAAAATCAAGAACATAAAATTGACAATAATAATTATGAAGAGTTTAAATCAATAGTGAATGCAATGTTCGCCCGCGATAAAAAGGAGTCAACAACTTTCAACCCTAGTGGAAGGTTAGCTTCAAAAATTGCGGAAAAGCTTAATAAAAGACATCAAAAATTAGTGAAAGATCAGCCAATACAAAAAGTAGATATTTTAAGCAGGTATATATCTATTTTGACTGTTGGACAAAAGAAAGATATGAATATGCTTTTGAATTATACTATCTATCAATTATTTGATGAATTTAAAAGATTTGAATTAAAGAATGGTCATGATATTTATGTTAAAGCAAAGATGGCTGGAGCAAAGGATTTAAAGGAAGTAGAAGACTGAATGCAAGACATTCATTCTTAATATTATAATATTAAAGGAGGATAAACAAATATGAAATTTGGTGTAAGAGAAATTTGTGATGTAGTTTTCAAAGCTAAAGCAGATACAGTTATTGGAACTAGCACATTCAAAAAAGGTCAACCTGTATTATACATCGATTCAGCAAAAACTTCTACAATTGAAGGAGCTGCTACATCTGTATATGCTCAAGGTGGTAGAGGAAATACTAGATTAATCGCTTGGGAAGGAGAAAAAACTTTAACTTTCACTGTTGAAGACGCTTTATTATCACCAATCGGATTCTCAGTATTATCTGGAGCTGGATTATTTAAAGGAGAAAATGAAGAAGTTCACGTTCACAACACTGCAAACGCATATGTTGATGCTAACGGAAATATCGATTTAACTGACGTATTAGAAACTGAAGAAAAAATCGATGGAACTGCACCTGTATTCGTTATGGTTTCTGAAGATGATGGATCAATCACTGGAGACTTAATTTCAGGATTATCAGTTGATACAACTGGAAAAATCTTATCAGGAGCTGCAGAAGGATATGCTAATAAATCAGTATTCGTAGATTTCTATATCGTAAAAGCTTCTGCTAATGTATCTGAATTACAAATCGATGCTGCTCACTTCGGAGGATATTACTACGTTGAAGCATCTACATTATTCAGAAGACAATCTGATGGTGTTGATATGCCAGCTGAAATCACATTACCAAACGTAAAAATTCAATCTAACTTTACATTCTCTATGGCTTCTACAGGAGATCCTTCAACATTCTCATTCACAATGGATGCTTTCCCTGGATACACTATGTTTGACAGAACTAAGAAAGTATTATGTGTAATGCAAATCGTTGAAGATGCTAAATCAGGTTCAGAAGTTAATAAGAGTGTTATGAGCCACGAAACTGGATTCGACATGGATGAAGCTAAAGCTGACTCTACTGAAGAATACGGAGAAGCTGTTGACGCAACAGACGGAGAATAATTTAAAAATAAAATTATTTTATAACTATGAAAGGGGACATCTTAGTCCCCTCTTTTTTTGTTATATGGAAGGAGTTGAAATAAATGAGCAGTGCAATTGGAAATTATGTTCACTATAGTTGAGCTAATTATTTAAAATCAGGAACAGATAGAACAAGAAATAAAGGTCATAATAAATTTGATGCATGAAAATCTCAACGAGGTGATATTATTGAGAGAGCTGAAAAACTTGCCGGATCCGCCTTTCAACAAGAAAGTCAAGCGATTAAAGATTTAGAAGACTCATTAAATGCATTAATGACACCAATGTCAACAGCGTCTCCTAATATTGCAAATATTCAAAAGAAAGTCGATAAAACGATGTATAAAGAATTTGAAGATGCATTGCAAAAAATAGATCATGGGACAGGAAATGTAGTCTTTAAAAATAGTGGTAAAGATTATATTGGAAAAGCTAGAAGTAATAATGTTGAAGATGTGCTTAAAAGAATAGATAGATTAGAAAATGAATTAATTAGACAAGCTAGAAGTAAAACTATTTCAAAAGATATTTTTGATAAAGTAAAAGAAATTAAATCGGTTTATCAAAATTCATATAATGAAATACAACGAATGATGGAAAATAGTAATATGAAAGCTTCAACTGCATTAAAGAGAGTTGGTAGTAAAAATAAATTAAAAGAGTATAGAGAAGCTTTAAACGAGATAATTAAAGAATATGCTGCTTTCCCAGATATTTTTACTCAAAAAGGGGCTTTATTTGAGCATCTTATTAAATATGCTCCAAAAGTAATGGATGAGTCTGCGGATGCCGCGATTGGAAAAGTAGTTGGAGATATAACAGGAAAAGTTGCTTTTGATCAATCTGCTTTTGATAGCTATTTTACAGATCATCAAAATATCAGTGATGTTCTTACTTCTACTCATGTTTCTCAAAATAAAATTGACGTTATTGTAGAATGAGAAGGAAAAACATTAAATATATCTGCAAAAAATGTAAATTTAGAAAGTAATTGAATACATATTGTTTCTAAATCGTCTTTATTATACTTATTACAAGATGAAGATGGACAATTTGTAAATCATTTTTTAAATATTTATGCAACTCATAGGAGAGTGGGAAGTCAGAGTTCTTTAACAGCAAGTAGAAGTGCAATGTTAGAAGAAATAAAACTAATTCTGTTATATAAGGCTTTAACGGGAGACACATACGGAAAAAAGGCTGCAAATTTATTTATTGTAAACGATAATAGAACAGGAACTGTAAAAGTATATACAATATCTGGGATAATAGAAAAAGCTGCTAGTTCTTCTATTAAAGGAGTTCAAGCAAATGGAAAGACTTTTAACACTTCTTTTAGACTAAAGAACAGTTGGAGTGACGAGAGTGCTCAAGATAGAATTAGTAAATTATTAGCAGACGCACATGCAAAAAAAATAAGTGTGTCTCTATCTGGATCTTTACTTAAATAATTTTTGACAAAATAAAAAAATTATAGTATAATATAATTAAGAGAGAAAAGGAGAGATTTTAATGGCAAAAGTTACTTATGCAAACTTAAAATTAAAGTTACAAGAAAATATAAAAACATTCATGATAGAAGATAAAGAAATAGAAGTAAAACAATATTTGTCAATTAATGATAAAATTGATTTAATTGATATTACAATGCAAAAATCAAAAGAAGATAAAATTTATAATCCAGTTAAACTTGACATGTATTTTCATTTACATTTAGTATATTTATATACAAACATCACTTTTACAGAAAAACAAAGAGAAGATGAATATAAATTATATGATATTTTAAATACTAATGATATTATTAATAAAGTAATTGAAAACATTCCTGAAATTGAATATGAATCTTTATTTGATTTAATGGAAGATAAGATTGAAGTTGAAATGAATTATAAAACAACTGCTGCAGCAATGATTGAAAATCTTTTAGAACAATTACCAAGAAGTGCAAACACTGCCGCAGATATTATGAATAGTATAGATACATCTTCTATGGATAATGTTATTGCTTTTGCAAAGGCAATTAATGCTGATAGAGATATTTAATATTGCAGGCCAAAGCAAATTAATTTCATCCCTTCATTATTGATATAACAATAATGAAGGGATTTTTTAAATGAAATCTTTTAAAATAAAGGAGGAAAAGGAATGGCAACAAATCAAAGGAAATATACTGTTGAATTTGATATTAATAAAGCCAGTTTAAATCAATTAAAAGCGACTTTGCAAGAGATTCAAAAATTATCTATTGGTGAATTTAGAACTAATAGTCCACAAGGTTTCAATTCGATAAAAGAAGCTGCTACAGAATTAAATAAAATTAAAAAAGTTTCTGCAGAAGTTGAAAATGCTTTAGACAAAGCTTTTAACCCTCAAATGGGTGTTGCAAATTTAACAAAATTTTCTAATGAAATTAAAAAGATTGGTGTAGATGATATTACAAGAAGCTGATCTCAGTTAGGAGCTGTTGGAGGTTCTGCAACAAGAAGTCTAACTGCGGGATTAGTTGCTACTAATACTGAAATTAAGCAATCTCATAAATTATTAGATGAGATGGCAACATCTTTCAAGAATACAGTTAAATGGGGAATTTCTTCATCTGTATTTAATACAATGACAAATTCTTTACAAGCATCTTGGAATTATGCAAAAAATTTAAATAAGTCTTTAACTGATATTAGAATTGTTTCTGAACAATCTGCAGATCAAATGGAAAGATTTGCATTGCAGGCATCTAAAGCTGCAAAAGACCTTGGAGCAACTACTTTAGATTATACTAAAGCATCTTTAATTTATTATCAACAAGGTGATACACCAGAACAAGTAACTGAAAAAGCAAATATTACAGTTAAAATGGCAAATGCATTGGGAACATCTGCTTCAGAAGTTTCTGAATATATGACAGCTATTTGGAACAACTTTGCTAAAGGTGGAGAAAATCTTGAATATTATGCAGATGTATTAGCTAAATTAGGTGCTGCGACAGCATCTAGTGCAGAAGAGATTTCTACAGGTTTAGAAAAATTTGCTGCAGTATCTGATACAGTTGGATTAAGTTATGAATATGCGGCTGCCGCATTAACTACAATTACTGCAACAACTAGACAAAGTGCAGATGTAGTTGGGACAGCATTAAAAACTTTATTTTCTCGTATTCAAGATTTAGAGTTAGGAGACACTCTTGATGATGGAACTACATTAGGAAAATATTCTGAGGCTCTTGAAAAAGTAGGAATTAGCTTAAAAGGTCAAGATGGCCAAATCAGAGATATGGATGAACTTCTATCAGATATGGGAGATAAATGGCAAACATTAAGTAAAAATCAACAATTAGCATTAGCTCAAACTGTTGCTGGAACACGTCAATATACTCAAATGGTAGCTATGATGGATAATTGGGATATTATGGAACAAAATATTCAAATGGCGAGAGAGGCAACTGGATCACTACAAGAGCAACAAGATAAATACATGGAGAGTACTGAAGCTCATTTAAATAGATTAACTGCATCAACTGAACGTTTTATGGACGCTTTAATTGATGATGAAACAATAAATGACTTAATTGATGTACTTTCAAGTACAGTCGATGTATTAGCTAACTTTGTAGAAGGCTTAGGTGGAGGAACAAAAGCCTTATCTATGTTAGGTGCCGTAGGTGTAGATGTATTTAGTAAAAAGATTTCAGAAAGTTTACTAATTACTATTAAAAATATGGAAGCTGCAAAAAAACAAGCAGAAGATACTAAAAAGGCATTTGAAAATATCAATGAAGGCTGGTTAGATAGTCATGATTCTATAGCCCCAGGATTAAAAAGGTCTTTTCAATCAGCATCAAAAAGTATGGCTCCAGAAGAGCAAGAGTATGTTAATAAAATGATACAAAAAATTGCAGAAGAAGAAAATAAAGTTAAAACTGCTGATCAAAATATCTTCCAAGCGGTTAATCATCTTAAAGAGTTTGGAGGACAGATAGATTCAGAGACTCCTTTTGATGCAAATGATATTTATGATTTAGCAGGGCACTTTGATACTGTATCTAAAAAGTCTCAATCTGTAAGAAAAGATTTAATAGAATTAAAAAATATCTTTAAGGAATCATTTGGAACCGATGCTACGAAATCTGTAGAAGATTTAATGCAAGCTTTTGAAAAAGCAAAAAAAGGCGTTGAAAGTTTTAAAAATTCTTATGGAGGAGCTTTTAATCAAGAAGAACTTGCAGGAATTGAGACGACTACTCAAAGTATTGAAGAATTATTCTCAAAAATGCAAGGAATTGATCTTAGTCAAAAAGGAATTTTGGATACTGAGTACTATAAACAATTTGACGAGTATGTTCGTAGTAGTACAAATAGTCTAGATACAGTTGGAAGAAAAAGCGAAGCAGTTTTTAATACATTAGGTAAAAATGCTGAAGAAGCTTATAATAAGATGTCAGAAGAATCTAAAAAAGCCATTGATAAAATGACTAAACAATTAGAGGCTTATCTTACTAAGTTACAAGAACAAAAAGAAATTGATGCTTTTATAGATGGACTTGCAGGAATTGCAGAGATATTATCTTCTATTCAAGCTTTAGGTAATTTAGACGATATCTGAAATAATGAAAATCTAACTGGATGAGAAAAGTTTTTACAAATTACTACAAATTTATGTGTTACTTTACCTACTCTAATAGCAGGAATAAAAAATGTAGGAGAAGGATTAAAATATACAGGACAATTTTTTAAAGGTCTTTTAGATGGAATGTTAGGTTTAAGTAAACAAATTGCTCAAAATAAAATGCTAGAAGAAAGTATTGAAAATGTTGAAAAAGAACAAGATCAAGTAAATGCAGCCATTTCTACAGAAAATAGTACTGCAACAGCGACAAAAATTGCAAATGATAATGCTATTATTGCAAGTAATAATAGAGTTATTGCAAGCAACAAATTAAGAAAAGCTTCTGAAAAAGATAGTGTTGGAGAAAACGTTGCAGAAGGTATTGCAGAAACAGTAACTGAAGGTGTTGCAGAAGTAGCTTCTCAAGGTGTAGCTAAAAAGGTTATGGGAGAAGTTATTGAAGAAGGCGTAGAACAAGGAGCTAAAAAGGCAGCATCATCAGGAGTTTGGGCAACTTTAAAAACAGCAATAGGTACTAAACTAGGTGCAGGAGGCGCATTAAGCGGAGTTGCTAAATTAGGAATGACTATTGGTAAATTTTTACCAGTTATTGGAGGCGTTGCTGCAGCAGTTGGAACAGTGGCGGCAGTAGTAGCACTAGCAACAAAAGAGCAGAGAGAGGCTGAAGCTCAGGCTAAAAAATTAGCGGCTGCAGTAGAAAAAACTAAAAAGGCTTACAGTGAAGCTGCAAATGAATATAAAAAATTTCAATCCGATATGAGCGCATTTCAATCTGCTGCAGATGCACTTGATAAATTAACAAGAGGAACGCTAGAATGAAAAGCTGCAATGATTGAAGTTAATGAACAAGCTTATGCATTGTTAAGAACTTATCCTGAATTAGCTGATTATATGGATACTTCAAAAGGATATTTAAGTTTTACAGATGAAGGCTATGAAGAAATTTTAAGTAGTATGGCCGCAAGAACGACAGTTTTATTAAATTCATATAGACAGGCTGAAGCTGATAAATTAACTTTTGAATTAGAGCAAATGGAAAAGAGAGCTGCTAAGTTAGTTGATTTTAATAAATTGCATTTAGAAGGAGTTTCTAGTATTCCTGTTTATGCACAAGATTTTATTCAACAATCACAATATGCTCCTGGAACAGCTCTACAAAGAGAACAAGAAAGACGAACAAAAATTCAAGAAAACGCTCTTACTGAAGATGACGCAAAAACTATAGTAAATGCCTTTAAAGGAAATGAGCATTTATTATATGAGACAGATGATAACACAGATGAGATTCTCGAATTATTAAGAAAGAATGGAATAGATTTATCAAATCGAACAAGAGATAGCCAAGAAAATTTTGTTGCAGATTTAAAAAGTAATGCAGATGGAATTGCAAATTATACAATGTCTATTGACGAGTATACTCAACAAATTGCTGCATATACTCAAGCTTTACTTGATAGAGGAGAAAAACCTGAAGAAGCATCTAATTATGAGTATACGGCGTCAACTAAAAAAATTCTTTCAGATACTCAAACTCAATATGAAAAAGACTTAAAAAAAGAATATTCATTAAAAAAAGATTTTACAGTAAAAGGGAAGGATATGTCCGAAAAAAAAGCTGCATCAGAAGAAATTATGAAGGACTATGCAGAAAAAATTCTTGGATATGACTGAACTAAAAAAGAAGAATTTTATAATTCATGAGGAACTAAAGGTTTTACTATTGGAGAATCTAAAGATAATGCAGAATATGTTACTAATGAAGTTGCAATAAAAAAATTAGCTGAATATTATGCAAATAAGGATTTACAAGAAGGAAAATTAGATAGTAAAATTAATGAAGAGTCAATTAAAAACAGTGCGAAAGACAGAGACTGAAATAATACTGTATATGGTGGGCAAAATCAAGCTCTTAATAAAGCTTTCGAGAGCGGTAAATATGGATATTCAGGCTTTGGATGAACAGATAAGAATAATAATGGATACCCTGATATAGAAGAAACATATCTTGAATTAACAGAAGAATCTAAGAAAGAATTAGAACAGAAACAAAAAGAACAAGCCGAGGAAAATAGGAAAGAAATAAACAAACTTAATGAACAATATAAAAAAGCTAGAGGTCAAAAAAAGGCTGCAGTTTTTGCTGAAGCAGTAGGGAAAGGTTTTACATGAAGTAATACAGCTCAAAGTTTTATTGTAGATGAAAATATAAATTCTGGACGAAGAAAACAAGATGTAGAATTAGAATACAAAAAAAACTTATTTAATAAATTTAAAACATTCGCGGAAAGCATTGGTTTTACTTTCGATGAAAATAATACTATGCAAGGTCTTCATATAGATCCAGAAGATATAGATACTGAAAATGGAAAAGTTAATATACCAGAAGAATTTAGTCCAACTGACGATTTTTCTAAATGAATGGACGATTTATTTCTTGGTAAAGATGTTGCTTCATTATATACCAAAGGACAAAATGAATATTATTATAATGAATTTAAAAACTTTAAGGCTCAAAAAGAAAAAGATGGAACATGAAAAAATTATCAATATTCTATAACTGGAAAAGATATGAGCGAACTTGCTGAGTCTGAATTTAATGAAAGTGAAAAATTATCAGACGAAGAGAGAAAGAAAAATAAAGCTATAGAAGAGGAGCGCATCTATCAAGAAGCAATAAAAGCAACTGCAGAGACTTATGAAATTTCTACAGAGGCTGTTAAAGCATATCATGATCAATTGGTAGAAGATCAACCTATTTTAAAAGATAATAAAGAATTATTAGTTGAAACAGCAAACACTCATTTTGAATTCTCTAAAGATTTAGACAATTTAACTGAATCTATTGGAGATAATAAGGACATGCTAAAGAAATGAGGAAAAGAAGCGGGGAAAAATCCTTTAAATGAACTTGATCCAAAAGATATGGAAACAGTTGGAAAAGTTGTAGAATCTATGCAACAAATGTTTGGAGAAGAAGTTGACACAGATTGGGTTCAAGATCATATTGATCAGATTTTAAAACTTGCCGAAGGAGATATGTCTGTTTATGACAATTTACAAAAAGATTATGTAAAAATAAAAGTTGGAAACATTGACTTAGATCCATCTGGAGAGGTTGGAATTTCACAAGAAGAAGAAGATAAAGCTAAGAATAAATTCGAAGCTGAATTTGATGATTTCTTAGCAGGAATAGATTTAGAAAATTTATCTATTGGTGCAGAGATAGATATGGATACAGCACCATTTTTAGAAGCTTGCGGTACAATGGTTAGACAAGGTTTACTAACTCAAGATCAGTTAAATAATATTTTTGGAGAATTAGGATTTGATATTGAGTGAGAAAACAAGAAAGTTCCAAAAAATAATGCATTTGAATTTCTTGAAAAACTTGGACTTGGAAAATATCTTGGAGACTGAGCTTATAAAACAGTAAAAGTTCCTAAATTAACTTATAAAGGAGCAAATAAAAAGACATATAGACCTTCTACTATTCTAGATGGAGGAGGAAGCGGAAGTTCATCTTCTAAGTCAGAACCAAATAAGAGAGATAAACAAGATGATCAATTCGATAGATATCATGACGTAAATGTTGAATTAAAGAAAATTTCAAATGAATTAGATAAAGTTCAAAATTTAACAGATCGAACTACAGGTGGAGATTGGATTGAAAACCTTACGCAACAATTTGAATTATTAAATGATCAAATTTCTATGACAGAAGAGAAATTAAAAATTGCTAAAGGAGAAATGTCCGAACTTCAAGGTAAGTTAGCTACAGAAGGAGCTCAATTTGCCGCAGATGGTACTTTATTAAATTATAGAGATATCTATTATAAGGCATTAAATGAATATAATGCAGCGATTGATCATTATAACAGTTTATCGACAACAGACGCTCAAGAAGCATATCAAGATACTCTAGATGCTGCAGCAGATAAATATTCAGAAATAATGGAAAATATTTCTCGTTATGATGAGGTTCTTACAGACTTAATTCCTGGATTGGAACAAGAAATTCAAGAATCATTAGATAAACAAACTGAAATTAAAATAGATGCATTTAATGCGGAAATTGATATTCGTTTAGACGTAGCAGATGCGATTAGAGATTGAAACACTTTTAAAACTAAAGTTATTGATGGAATTAAAGAAGATGACATTTTAGGAAATATAAATGCAAGACTAAAAGATTTTGATACTTATTACAATGATGCTGCGACAGGAACTATTCAAAGATTAACAGACCAAATCAAAGATAGCCTTGAACAATTAGATCAATTTGAATCTAAAGGTCAAATGACTATTTATGATAAATTCTCTAAAACTCAGTTAGAAGATTTAAGAAGATACCTTGATGAAATGCAAGCAGAAATGGAATCTTTATATGATTTAACTGAAGAAATTAGACAATCATATTTAGATATGATGGACAAAGCTCAAGAGAAATTTGAAGAACAATTATCTATTTATGAACAAATTAGTAATTTAATTGAACACGATATAAATTTAATTAAAATGCTTTATGGAGAAAATGCTTATGAAGAATTAGTAGAATATTATAATCAATTACATGAAAACAATTTAGAAGCATTAGATATGCATAGGCAACAAGCTGAATTTTGAAAAGCTGAAATGGATTCTTTAGAAGAAGGCTCAGAAGGTTGGGAAAAAGCTAAAGAGAACTGGATGAATGCAGTATCAGAATTAACTTCCGCAACAGAAGAATCTATTACTACAATTCAAGAACGTTTTACAAATGCTATTGAAGCAATATTCCAATCATTAAATGCCGAAGTTACTGGTGGAATGGGCTTAGATTATATGTCTAAAGAATGAGAATTAATTAATCAAAATTCTGACCAATATTTAGATACTATTGATGGAATTTATGCAATTCAAAAACTTCAAAATAAATATCAAGAAGCTATAGATAATAATGACAATCTTAAAGCTCAAAAAGAATTAAAAACCATTATGGATGATGAACTTGATGCACTTAGAGAGAAAGACAAATTAACGCAATATGATGTAGATAGAGCCGAATTAAGATATCAAATTGCTCTAAAACAAATTGCTCTTGAAGAAGCTCAACAAAACAAAACAAAAATGCGTTTAAGAAGAGATTCTCAAGGAAATTATACATATCAATATACTGCGGATGAAGAACAAATAAATACACTTCAAAGTGAGATGTCTGATTTATATCAACAATTATATGATTTAGATGCTGGAGAATATAAGAATAATTTAAATCAATTATATGATGTATGAGTAGCATTCCAAGAAGATATGAAAGCTGCAGAGCAAATTAATGATGAAGAAGAAAAACAAGCTAGAAAATTAATGTTAACTGAACAATATGGAGAATTAATTAATAGCATTGTTGAGCAGGACGAAGAAATTAAGAAAAATTTATATGAATCTACAATGTCTGGTTTATTAGACTTATATAATAGCAATGAAGAAAACTATGAAAATATGACTGACGGACAAAAAGAAATATTAGATTTATTCTTAAATGATCAAACTGATTTAACTAATGAAGCATATAATAACTTATTTAAATTATATGATAGTAGCATATCTAAATTCCATGAAATGACAGACGCTCAAAAAGCAATCTTAGTAGAAGAAATGTTACCAGAATGAAATAGCACTTTAGCAGAAATGATGAATACTATTTCAGGAAAAGGTGGTTTTGAATCAGTATGTTCAGAAGCCTTTATTAAATTAGAACAAGCTAGTGAAGAATATCGATTATCATTAAAAGATATTGAAACTACTAGCGGAGAGGTATTCGAAGAAATCAAAAAAGGATACGATAAGAACACAGAAGCTACTAAAGAATTATTAGAAGAAAATAATAAACTAATCCAAAGTTATGTAGATCAATTAGATGATGTTCAAGCTGTAATCGATAAAATGGAAGGATTAATTGCAAAATATGCTGAAGCAGAAGCGGCTGCTAAAAAATATGCAGAAGCCGCACATAATGCATGAGTTGCTGCGAGAACAGAAGATGCTAATGAGAAACAAGATCCAGTAATTGAAGACACTAGAAAAGAAGAACAAAAACCTCAATTACCGCAACCAACTCCACAACCTTCAGCACCTGCAGCGCCAAGCTTAACAGTTGGTTCTACAATTTCAGTAAAGCCAGGAACTAGATGGTATGCAGATTCCTATGGAGGCGGAACATCTGGAGCTGCTTCTGGAGGAAAAATTAAATATATTAATAATAAAGGAACTCACCCTTATAATATTAATGGAGCTGGATGGGTAAGAAAGAAAGATATTGTAGGATATGCAACTGGAGGTTATACAGGAAGTTGGAATTCTACAGATGGAAGATTAGCATTCTTACATCAAAAAGAATTAGTATTAAATGCTCAAGATACTAAGAATATGTTAAATGCAGTTCAAATCGTTAGAACAATTACTGAAAATTTAAGTTCTAATTTATTAAACAGATTAAGTGCAATATCCGCAAACACTGGAAACGGATTATTAGCAGGAACAGATACACTAGAACAAGTTGTGCATATTGATGCTCAATTCCCTAATGTAACGAACTCAAATGAAATTGAGGATGCATTAAACAATTTAGTAAATAGAGCAGCACAACATATTACCAAAAACTAAGAAGTAACTAGAGTTACTTCTTTTTTTTTGGGTAATTATAATTAATAAAATAATATAGTTTTTAATATATATTTAGAAATAGAGAGAAAAGGAGATGAAAGATTTTTATGAGTAGTAGAAATTACGAAACACAAATCTTGGATAGTATTCAAATGATTGTGGATAATGCAATTTCGAAAGCCAATTTTGATAAGACAATTAAAGCAATTGTTTCAGGAACCTCAAATGCCGCAGAAGGAAAATATACGGTATTATATCAAGGAAATCCTATGGTCGTATACTCATCAAATCCAGATGTCCGCTATACTAAAAACATGGAAGTATATGTATTAATTCCAGGAAATGACGCAACTCAAAGAAAAGTTATTATTGGAGCTGTTGATAATCTTGGTTTAGACTATGCCTCTATTGTAGAAGGTGATGCAGGATATGAAATTATTGGAACTAATACTATTAACTCAGAGAAAGTTTTTGAATTGTGTTCATATGTACCTGAAGATATAAGAGTTTTATATGATAGAGATAATAATATTAATTTAATTAATTTTGACACACAGAGTTTTGATGTTTATACAGAAAATAGCAATTATTTAATTTGTGGAGCAAAATTTAGAACTACTTTACCTTTAGAGCAACAAGTTCAAGGTGAATTTGGTATTGCTTTTGATGTTGATTATCAAAGTGGAGAAGAAATTATTACAAAGACTTATATTATTAATACTGACAATATGGTTGGTATGCCATATAGTTTAGCTACTGATACAAGACAATATGCAATATTTAATATTGATAGTAAAAATTTATTATCCGTAAAACAAATTTATATTTTTGAATATAATTTCCCTAATACATCAGATACAATAGAACCTAATGACATCTTTGTTTCAGAGATAGAATTACAAGCTGCAAATGCATTAACAACTGAGGAGTTATCTTCAACTGCATTGACTTTAATTACAAAAAAGGGATTATTTTTTGATAAAAATCATATAGATACTGATAATTTATCTATTGAAGCTCAAGTTAAAGTAAAAGGTCTTGTATTAGGAGAGGGAGCAGATATAAAATATTATTGATTTAGAGAAAATAATCAAATAGTAGCTACTCATTCATTGTATAATCGATTAGGTGGTTCAGGATGGGAGTGTTTAAATGAATATAACCCATATCAAAATAATACTCAAAATATAGAATGAGTACCAGGATTAAACATTTTTAATACTAGTAAAATAGATAACGTAGCAGAAAAAACTAAATATAAATGTGTTGCTATTTATAATCAAGGAACTATTTTACAAAAAGAATTCACAATTACTAATTATGATTCAGAGTATCAAATTACTATTTTTTCAGATGAAGGGACTCAATTTTATTATGATAACGGAAGACCTAGTTTAGTTTGTCAAGTTAATGGAGAGGAGCTTACCTCTGAAGAATATACTTATGTATGAAGTGAATTAGACAATAATAATAAATTTACTGCTTTAGTAGAAACAACACAAGATAATGAAATTTATAACAACGCTTTTACTTCAAGAGAGCAATTGTTAGCAGATCTTGCCGCAGAAAATAAATTAACAGGGAAAACTCAGCAAGAATTAAATGATTATAATGCTACTATAGAACACTATGACTATGTGATGAGAGTAGAAAAAAATAAAATACATAAAATTGATTTAAAGAAAATTTCTTACTTTTCTACTTATAAATGTTCCGTATTAAAAAATGGAGTACAAATAGGTACAGCTTCTATTATTCTTACAAATGATGTAGTTTCTAATTTATCTTATAGTTTAGTAATTAATAATGGAAATCAAGTATTTAAATATAATGAGGCTGGAGTAGCTCCGAATAGTGAATCTATTGCTAACCCTGTTGAAGTATTGCCATTAAGTTTTACTTTATATGATAAAGATGGAAAAGAAATAAATCAATCTCTTATTGATAAAAGAAATATTTATTGAACTGTTCCTATGCAGTATACTTTAATAGAAGAACCTACTAATTATGAAGTTTACAAAGAGACGAATGATTATGTTGAATATACAGGAACAAAAACTTTTAATTTTAATATACATCCAACTTTTAAGCCAACTCATGAAAATAATAATATTCAATTAAAAGTAAATTATCAAGACAGTGTGATCACTGCATCTACAAATCTAACCTTTATTAAAACAGGAGAAATAGGAACAAACGGAACAGATTGCATTTGTAAAATAACTACCAATAATTTAAACGAGTTAGAAAAAGTTAATTATCCTATTCTTACATATTATAATGATACTCAAGAAACTAAATTAAATTTTAGAACTGCAGAAACAGGAAAATGATTTAAAGTAAATTTTTGAAAGAACGGAGAATTAATTTATAGTGGAACAGAATCTGGATATAGTACAGAAGGAAATCCGATTACTTTAGAATGGATGATGTTACAAAATCATTATGGGAAAAACATTCAAGATGATAGTAACTTTATTATTAATAAAGATACAGGAGTTATTACTTTTGATGAAAAAGAGTATAAACACCCTGCAAACATTGTTAAATGTAGAATTGTTTATAATGGTGTAGAGTACTATGCTTTAACACCAATTATTTTAGTTCGAGCTGAAAGTAATATATATCAAATAGATTTAGAAAAAGATTCAGGTTTTCAAGAAGTTATGTATACTGCGAATGGAAATAATCCAGTTTATACAAATGCTAAACCATTCGAATTGCAAATTTATGAAAACATAGAAGACGAATGAGAGAATGTTAGTCTTTTAAAACAAAATTATGCTGTAGACTATGACTGGAACGTAAAAGGGCAAGTTTATTACGCATATTGGCAATCAGAATCAAATTTAATTGAAAAAACTCTATATGCCTCAAGAGAATTAAGAAATCAAAAATATTTTGAACCTATAGAAACTTATAATGGATTATGTGTAACAAACGCAGTTGAATGTATAATTACTCGAGAAGAGGACTTTATTGGATCCATTCATATACCAGTATATCTTTATTTAAATAGATATGGTAATTCCGCAATTAATGGTTGAGATGGAAATAGTATTTCTATTGATGAAAATAATTCAGGAATGATCTTAGCGCCACAGGTTGGAGCAGGAATTAAAAATGCGGACAACTCATTTACAGGCGTGTTTATGGGTAGGGTAAAAGAGCAAGGAGAAGAAAAAGAAGAGCATGGTTTATTTGGATACAATGCAGGACAAAGAACAATATCTTTAAATGCTGAAGACGGTTCCGCAAGATTTGGAGCAACAGGTAAAGGACAAATTGTAATTGATCCAAGTACTGGAAGGGCTTTGATCGAATCTGGGAATTTCAATACTGAAGCAGGAACAGGAATGAGAATTGATTTATCTGAACCTAGTATTGAATTTGGCAGCGGAAATTTTAAAGTAGATAAATATGGAAGAATGTATGCATCTGGTTTTTCAACTATTAAGTATGTAGATGATAAAAAAGATGAAATTATTAAAGAAGTTGAAGAGTTAGTTCAAAAGTCTCCATTAGAAATTATTTTATCTACAGAGCATGTCTTTATTTCTTGCGATGAAAATAATGTACCTACTCGTACAGCAATCTATGATGTTGATTTCACTTGTGCTTTTGAAGGAAGTATTTTAGACACTGGATTGGTTGATGTTTTATACAATGATAAATCTATTTCAAGTGGAGTTACAGTAAATAATATTACATTTTTTTCTGAAATAGTAAATGCAGAGACAGAAGAAGAGCAAGATATTCAAAGATTACGTTTTTCAGTTCAAAGCGAAGGTACATTAAGCAGTGTTCAAATACCTACTAATAGTTATATTAGATTAGATTTTGTATATTTGGATGAAGAAACAAATTTAGTATATAATATTGAAAAAACTATAACAATAGTTGCTTTAGATACTACACAAGCAGAGATGCCAGTATGTAACGTTATTCCATCATCTGAAATGTTTAAATCTGTAGACGGACCTCAAGGACCTTATACTCCAGAAGAAATTTATTTATTCCCAGAAATACTTAATACAGATTTTAGTAAATGAGAATATTCAACTGACTCATTAACTTGAAATACAGTAGAATCAGGTAAACATAGTTTAGAGGTTGGAACTTTCTATGAAAAGGCAAACACTTTAAAAATAAAAAGTGATTGTGATTTATTTACAGAAGAAAATTCATTAGTATCATTTAAATGTCTAACGACTTCAAATGCTATTTATAGTGTTGTTACAATTCAAAAAACTTATGATTTAATAGATTTAACAGTTGGTGGCCGCAACCTTATTTTAAAATCTCATATATTTGAAGATCCAAAAGAATTTGGTTTAGAAATTATAAATCCACCTGCAGACGAGGAAGGAAATATTCCAAGAAGTTTTTATTTAACTGAAGTTCAAGAATTGAATTCTGAAACAGGAGAATGAGAAATTAAATTTGATGGTCAACCAGCAGAAGGAATTACAGTAACTTTAGTTGAAGAAGAAAGTGGAGATCAATTTATTCAAATAGATGCAGAAGAAGGCAATGGCGGAAGAGTTCATTGAATTCATTCAAATGTTGCAGAAACATTTCTAATGGATGGAGATCAATTTGTTTTCTCTTGTGAAATTAGAGGAGCATCTGGAAGGGCTAATAATAATCCACCTTTATTTCATTATCATAGCACAGTAGGTAATTTAATGATGGATGGAGAGGTAACAAATGAAAGTTCTAGAATCTCTTGTCCAGGAATATGAAAAAAAGTTGATGGATATAATACAGATTTTCGTTTTGATTTTACTGGATTAGTTGGAACTTATTATTTATCTAAGTTTAAATTAGAAAAAGGAAAAAATCCAACTGATTGAACTCTTGCTCCAGAAGATACTCAAATGACTGCAGAAATTGAGTATTGTATTGGGACAAGTTCATCAGAACCTCCAGCAGAAGATGATCCTTCATGGGGTTCGGCAACTCAATACGAAGCAGATTTATCAAAAGGTAGGTATTTATGGTCGAGAGTAAAGAATACTTCAATCTCTGGATTAATTACTTATTCTAGATATTCATGCTTAATTACATATCAAAAGGAATTATATAGTCAACAGACTGAATACTTATTATGTAATTTAACAGATGAAGAGCAAGTAAAAGCTGAGTTTGAAAGCTCTGAAAAATGGGTAACTAAAAAACCAGATTCTCCAATTATTGAAGATGGACTTGTAGTTGCAAGTAAATTATGATCTCGTATACATTTAGTTTATAAAAGTATTATAGATGGAACGATTCAGTATATAGATGAGTATGCAAATTACACTTTAGATACTGCATGAGAAAAAATGTTAACCATTGAAAGTGAATTAAATAATAAAATCTCAGAAATCTTTACTAATACAATGGAAGGATTTGTACGTATTGAAGGTGGTACCATAGCCATCGGAAATGATGTAAGTAAACCATCTCATTTAATATTAATGAATCATTATGGAATTGCTTTTATGAATAAAGAAGATAATCCAGGATGGCCTACTGCAGAAGATATTGAAACTTTTACAAAAAACAACAGTGCTTGGACTATTGATGGTTCATTAGATATGAATTATATTAATGTAGACGAAATTGAAGCAACATATATTAAAAATGAAAATCTTATCTTAGGAAACCATGATAATAGATTAGTAGATGATTTAAATACTGTTGATGCAGGAGACTTAGATATATATGACAAAAATGGACATTTAATGTTTGAAACTATTACCGAACATAGAGAAGGACTACCAGATAATGCAGTATGGATAAGAGGTTTTAGAGTCTATACTTATAATGTTAAACAAATTACTGAAGGCTCTTATGAAGGTAGTTCATGAGCTCCAGATGGATATATAGAGCTATCTTGTGAAAATGGTTTTGGAGAATTTAATTTAAATGATGGTTTAATATATGGAAATCAAGATAATATGTGATTTTCAAGAGTATCAAAAACAAATAAACAAATTATTTCAGGGACTGATACTACAGGAGACACACCAGTAGAATACGGTGTGCAAATGATTCCAATGAGTGTAACTACTGAAGATGGAGTTAAACATAGAGGAATTGCATTTTTAAGGACAGATTCATAGAACTAAGAAATTAGTTCTATGAACTCTTATTTATAAAGGAGGGAAAAGGATTTTATGGCATTAACAGATGCACAAGTGAATACAGTTATAAATTCATATGATTTTAAATTAACAAGTAAAGCAACTCATGAAGGAAGGGTGTTTAGGTTATATTGTAAACAATTTGAAAATGGTGCAGAAAAAAATACTTCTACAATTCATTGGGTTACAAGATCAGAAGGCGGTGTTGTAAATTGGTATAATACTGGTCCAACAACTGTAAGTATTGGAGGAAATAAAGTTTTAAATAAATATCCTCGTCCAGGTATTAATGGTAAATTCCCATCAGGAAGAAATACCTATACTTCAGGTAGTTTTACTGTAAACCATAAAGATAGTGGAGCTATCGATCCATTAGAAGTATATATTACAACGGCAATTTATTGAGGAGACTGGAATTTACAGACAACAGATCCTATTACATGGAAATTAAGGAAAATTAATAGATATTTTTCAAAACCTTTGAGTTATTCAGTTACAAACTTAACAGAAACAGGATGTACTATTACAGTATCAACATCTGAACCAATGTCTGCAATTACAATAGCGGAAACTAATCAAAAACCTTTTTCATCGTCAATAAATTATAACTCATCAAAGAAAACAGCTACTATTACTATATCTAATATGACTCCAGGAATTCAATACAATTTTAAAGCTACTGCAACTAGATCAGATAGTGGATTGAAATCTTATGTAAATATAACTCCAACTACATATCACTATCCATATGTAATACAAAATAATAAAGCAACAGTTTTTCCTGGAGACTCAGTTAGTGTAACAGTATATAATCCGTTAAAGAAAAAAATTACAGTTTATATGGGAATTAAAAATAATGACACGTCCACTTCATCTATAATAGCATCAGAAACAACTACCGAAGAACGTCCTGTAATAACTTTTTCACCTACAGCTGAAAAAATATATGCAAAATTACCTGCTGCCGCAGCAACAAATGTATATTACTTTTGTAAAACCGAAGATGGACATTTTTCAGAAAAAACAAATAAGGGAAGAATTTCTATTTTAGGAACTGAAATTCCAAATATTGATAATCTTGTTTGTTTATGAGTAGATTCTAGTGAAAGTACTCGTGAAGTGACTGGATTAGAACCTGTATATGGAACTGATAATTGAATGGTTCAAAACAAAAGTGAATTAACAACATGTCTTCAAAAAGGAGCAACAGGAGTAAATACTTCAATTAATAGCTATATTTTTAAATTAGGGAATATAGAAAAAGTTGTTTTAGCTAGCGATGCATATACTGGATTAGAATGAGGAACTTTAAATTTAAAAGGAGAACAAACTTTAATTATTACTGCTATTGACGCAAGAGGTTTAAGAAATTCAACAGAAGTAAAAATTATGTTTTATCCTTATGAGTTTCCTTCTGCAAATATTGAGGCAGTAAGAAGAAATAATTATGGAGAGATAGTGGATATTGTTTATGGTTATAAATATTCTTCTGTAAATAATACTAATAATATTAGACTTTATTATACTATTACACAAAAACATAATAGTTATAGTGCTTATTATATATATGGAGATAGTTCAGGATTTTTAGAAGAAGAGAAACCTACTACAGAAGAAGGGTTTGCAGAATTAGTAAGAGAAGGCGTTAATAATGATTATAGTGCAATCTTTTCAATTTATATTCAAGACCGTTTTTGTGAAGAATCAGTTTTAATGGAACAATCAAAAATTGAACGAGGTCAGCCAATTTTCTTTATTGATGAAGAACAAAGTGGAGTAGGAGTAAACTGTTTTCCAAGTGGAGAAGGATTATGGTTAAGTAATCATGCACAGGTAGTTTATGAAGATAATAGTATTATTTTTAGATTTAAATAGTTAGGAGGAGAAATAATGAATTTATGAATGCATTTCCCCTTTTCTGGGGACATGGATGATGCTCTTAGTGATAGATATACAATAAAAACTACCGCAACTTCTTATTTATCTTATGGAAATGGTATTTGTGGTCCTGCATTACAATTAGATGCAGAGGATTATTCTTTAACTGGGAATAAAAGAATACGTATTTGGGACGAATATAATCAATCATATAAGATTCCAACAGAGTCTTCTTCATTTTCTTGAGCGATGTGGGTAAAAATTGGAGGAGATAAATGAGAAGGAATTTCAGAAAATTCAACTTCAGTTATTGGAATATTAAATGCAGAAACAGAATCAACTACTTCTTATGTATATTTTGCTAAAAATGGCGGTCGAGGTGGAAGCTATTTTGATTTAGGTATACAAGGTGAAAATGAAACTTATTTTTTAACAACAGGTAAAAACTCAGTTAACTATTATACTCAACTCTGATATCATTTAGCCTTTACTTTTGATGGAACAACAGCATCATTATACTTAAATGGAGCATTAAAAGACTCAATGGAACTTCCTGAAGGAGGGTCTATAATACTTCCGCCAGAAACAATGTGACGTTTTGGAGGATCTTATTCTAAATTAAAATTTTATGATTTTTTTGCGACAAAAGATTGCCTAACAAAGAATGAAATAAAAGAGCTTTCAAAAACAATTTATGCCTTTTATCCTTTTAGACATAATAATTTTATACAAGGACAAAATGGATACTACCCTATTACAGATTGCAAATTACAAGGGAAAAAGCGACATTTATCATATAGTAGTTATAATAATATTGCTACAACTACACCACTTCTAAATGAAGTTTATAATGGAAGACATCTTTGTTCAAGCACTTTAAAAGAAAGTTATTATGCGAGTAACTACTTTCAAGGTTTGTTAGACGAAGATGAGACTTTCTGCTTTACTTTTTGATATAACCCAAATATAGATAACTATAGTCCTGGTTTGCTCTTTTGATTAGGAATAAGTGGTGGCGGAATTTATATTGGTCAACCAGAAAAAAATAAACTAACCATAGGATGAACACAATCTAATACAGTTAAAGAAGAGTTTACATTTACAATCCCACTAGATGAATCTATAGAATCTTCAAAAAATGAATATCATTGAGTTCTACTTTCAAAAATAGGATATGGATATGTAGGTGAAGGAGTGCAATTTTCTGTCGGAGGAAAAGATTGAACAACTTTTGAAAAATGTCCATGTTTAGAAGGTGGTTTTGGAATTAGAACATCCCAAGGATATTCTACACCTTTTGGAACAAAACAAAGCAATGCTAAAATAAGTAACTTACTTATCACCGCATCCGATAATATATACGGAAATAGTGATTGTAATTATATAAAAGATCAAGGTGTAAAATTAACTTCAACAGGACAGTGCGCAGCAGCAGAGTTTTTTGAAAAAGAAGATTCTCTTGGAGTATTTTATCCAAAAGGAGTTGTGTTTTGTTCAGAAATTCAGGAGAATGACTCTGTTGAATCTCCTACTATAACATCAGAAGGAGTTTTAAAAGTTAAAGAAATAAAAGAAGAAGCATAAAAGGAGGAAATTGTATATGGCCCAATTAATAGATTTATATTGTACTGGAAATGCTCGTATTGACGGTAGAATTGATTTCGCTATGGATCAAATTTATATAAATGGAACAAGAATGCTTTCTACAAATGCAGCATATCCAGTTGGGGCTGTTTATATAACAACAAATAGCTCTATGCCAAGTGGTTTTGTAGGGACCTGGACTAAAGCAAGTTCTACAGCCAGTATTGCAGGAATAACAGTAAACGTTTTTAAAAGAACGGCTTAATAAGTATTGAGTCCAAGAAGATATTTTTCTTTTTGGACCAATATAAATAATTTTTTTTAAGAAAAAATGATATAATTATAAGAGAAAAAATTAAGGAGGGTATATTTTATGTTTAAAATACAAAATAAGACTTTCCATGTATCAAGAGGAGATAGCGGAACAATTCATTTAAAACTAAAGAATACAGTTTTCTTACAAGGAGACGAAGTTTCTTTTAGAATTTATGAAGTTCAAGGTTTAGATTCAGATCCTATTGTTGAAGTACTTACAACAGTTGAAGAAGAAGGAGATACTGTTGATATCGTTTTAATGTCAGATGACACAGACTTTGGAGATTTAGGAAATGAAGTTGTTGACTATTGGTATGAGGTAAAAGTAAATGAGGATAGAACTATTTTAGGATATGATGATTCTGGTGCAAAAATATTTAAACTTTATCCAACAGGAGAATCAAAAACTGAATAGTTTTAATATTGAAAGGAGAGATACATATGGCATTATGGGAAGAAATCATTAAAAAGATTGAAAAAGCCCCAAAAGAAATGCAAGCAATGGTAGCAAAAGCATTTATTAGAGAAGACATTGATAATGAAGATATTCAATACACTTTCAATGAAGACTCTATCGAAGAATTAAACGAAGATGGATTAAATAGCGTTGAAAATATAAATGCGGAAGCCCCAGAGGGAATTGGAGCTGGAGAGTTCTCAATAAGAACTAGTAAGCCAAGTGGAAACAAAAATTACATTACGACAGGATCTGGCGGATGGAACACTTGTATTAAGGGATATCCAATGGATGCAAATGCTAATGTATTAGCAAATTGTGTAGGATACGCTAGCGGAAGATTTAATGAAATTATTAATGAAGTTAGAGGAACTACAGGATGTACTTATAAAACATTAAATTGTAATGCAGAAGATTTTATAGAAAGAGCAAAAGCCGCAGGATTAAAAACTGGTTCTACTCCAAGAGTTGGAGCTATTGCTTGTGCAAGAAAAGGTAACGCAGGCAATGGAAATGATGGTGCAGGACATGTATGGATTGTTGAAAAAGTTAATTCAAATTCATCTATTTATACATCAGAATCTGGATATGGTTCAACTGCATTCTGGAATCAAACTAGGAGTAATTCAAATGGAAGATGGGGATTAGGATCTAGTTACACTTTTAGAGCATTTATCTATTTACCTGATGATGTTCAAAGGGTTGTTGATAATTGTGTAAATCCACCTAAACCAGTAGCGCCAACAGAAGATAAATCAAATGGTTATACAGGTAAATTTAAAGAAGGAGATAAAGTAGTAATAAATGGTCCTTTATATGCTAGTTCAACAGCATTAAATGCTACAGGAAATGTTAGTAATAAAGTTACAAACATCGTATTAGTAGCTAAAAATACAGCTCATCCATATAATACAACAGGATATCTTGGATGGATGAATGAAAAAGATATTAAATTATATGAAGAACCAAAACCAACTCCAGCACCTAAACCACAACCTACTCCCAGCCCAAGACCCTTACAAAAAGGTGACACTGTGAAAATTATTGGGACAGGTAATGGGTCAAGTTATGGAACGTCTAATACAGCTTATGGGCTTGGATGGACAAGACAAATCTTAGAAATTTACGAAGGAAGACCTTATCCTTATAGAGTTGGTAATTCAACAGGAACTACTGGATTCTATAAAGCAGAGGCTTTACAAAGAAAATAGGAGGACAAAATGTTAGAAGCAATTTTATCAACTTTGAGAATTATGGGTTGGTTAGGAATTGTATTAGGAATTTTAGCAATCGTAAACATCTCAACTAGCACAATCTATAATATTTGGTCAAGTAAAGAGAAATTTAGTTGGAAGAAATTAATCAAAGGGTTTGTAAAAATAGCAATTTTTTATGCAAGCGCAGCCGCACTTAGTGTAGCATTTACAATTTTACCTTTTATTAATGAAATGATTACAACTACTTTTGGAACAGAATTAATTGGAAATGATACTTTACAAACACTATCTAGTGTTGGAGTTTTAGGTACTGTTGTAACTGCAATTATTATGCAAGGTAAAAAAGCACTTACAGCTTTAGTTAAAATGCAAGAAGTTAGCACTTCTGAAGAAATTACTTGGAGTATCGAAGAAGAGTAAGAGTTAATCTTACTCTTTTTTCTTTTGGTCTAATATAGATAATATTAATTATAAGTTTTTGAAAAATATTTAGAAAACAAAAGAAAGGTAGGAATGATAATATGGCTGATATTATTATAGATCACGTTCCTATAGAGGCTACTATAGAAGCAGATGTAGCTACTGCCTTAATGGATACAGAAGTAGATACAGATGGTAATATAGATTTAGCTTTAGAAGTTACTACTTGAGGTGGTGGCGGAAAAGCAAATTTAGAAAACTATTTAGCTAAAGACAACGAAATACCTTATACTCCAATAGGAGAATTCAACCCAGCAACAAAAGGTTACGTTGACGAAAACTCAATGATTCCGCGTACTGGAGAAGAATTATCAACTATGGCATTGCAAGAAAATCTTACAGGAGTAGTATTTTGTACAGAAGGTTATGGAGATGATTTTTTAGAAGGAGCCGTATATGAATATGATAATGGTGAACTTATAAAAGTAATTGAATTAAGTGGTGTTGGTGGAAATACAAACCAATCTGAAACTGTTACTCCACTTGAATCAAATGCCGCAGTAGGAAAACCTGTAATATTAGAATATGAATTTAAATCTAAATCCTCAGGGAAAGGAACTGCAAAACTTTTTATAAATGGAGTTTTAAAATCCAGTAAAATAATATCTAAGGGAATAGATTCTTTTGATGTAACTGAATACGTAAAAGAAGGTATAAACTATTTTACAGTAACAATTACAGATAGTAGTAATTCTTCAATATCTTTTGATTATATTGTAAACGGAGTTAAATTGACTTTAAAGTCTAGCTTTAATGAAAGTAATGTTTATACAGGAGATGTAACTTTTACATATACTGTAATTGGAGCGGGATTAAAGACAATCACATTTACTTTAGATAATGAAAAAATTGGAGAAGTAGAAATAAAGTCTTCAGGAGAACAATCTAAATATGTAATTTCAGGATTAACACATGGAGGACACGTTTTAAAAGTGTTAGCAACAACAACTGTTAACGAAATATTAATTGAAAGTAATGAATTAGTATTCCAAATTTTATATGCAGAGGATGGAGTTATGACTCCTATGGTTTCATCTTCGTTTAGTAAAACAGAAGCTATCGAAGGAGAATTATTATCAATTGATTATATTATTTATGACCCTGCAACAACTATCGCAAATGGATACTTACAAGTAAATGATGAAGAGCCTATTTCAATCGCAGTAAATAGAACAAAGCAAATTTGGAGTATCTCTAAATATCCAGTTGGAGAAGTAATATTTAAAATTGGGTGTGGAGATGTAGTAATTGAATTGCCTGTTACAGTAACTAAGTTAGAAATGGATATCGAACCTGTTGAAGATGACTTAGTCTTATATTTATCTGCCGCAAACAGAAGTAATGCAGAAGCAGAAGAAACAAGAAAGACATGGATTTATAAGGATGTTTCTGCAGAATTTACGAATGTAAACTGAGTATCAAATGGATGGATGA
>JAEIGA010002534.1_pt1 | contig 29101 bp, 56 predicted proteins | sample 9270691 | NCBI WGS metagenome assembly JAEIGA01 (sample SAMN17057246, study PRJNA624740) | gut metagenome | biome: biome; isolation source: fecal sample | host: Bos grunniens | place: China: Xizang | collected 2019
CGCAAAACCTGTCCTATTGGGCGCAGGCTGGTCGTATGCTCGGTGCTGACGCATCTGATTTCACTCTCGGTGGCGGTAGCAGCAGTTCCGGTGTAAACCTTGGCGGAGTGACCTTTGCCCCGAATATCACAATTAACGGTCGAGCAGATAAGGGTACCATCATGCAGGCAATCGAGGAAGAATATCCTGAATTCATCGATATGCTGGACGAGTATCTTATGAGCCGGGGGGTGACGGTATATGCGTGAGTACATCACGGTAGAGGGAGACACCTTTGACGGTCTTGCCCTGCATTTCTACAATGACGAAAAACTGGCAAGTGCAATCATCCAAGCCAACCCCGACCATTGCGATACGCTGATTTTTGAAGCAGGCGTCACTTTGACGATCCCGGTAGTGTCCACAGTAACGCTGCCGGAAACCCTGCCCCCTTGGAGGCGTGACGAATGATCCAAATTACTTATAACGGTGTGGACATCACCGACAAGGTGTCTATCAACCGCTGCTATCACGATATGTATGCAGGGGGCCAATCTGATACCTTGCACCTGCGTGTAAATGATGCAGAAAGGTTGTGGGATGCTTGGGCGCCTACGGCAGGCGATGAAATACGCATTGACTATGGTCCCATCAGCACCGGCACTATGTTTGTGACGGATGCTATTCCTCAGAACGGCATCTTTGACATCACAGCACAATCCGCACCCAAGTCCGGCTTCGACCGGCAAAATAAGACCTGGCAAAAGATCCGCCTCTTGCAGATCGGTGCCGAAATAGCAAAAAGAAACGGCCTGTCCTTCCACAGCTACGGCGTGGAGGATAGGCTGTATTCTTATTTATCACAGGCGGAGGGAGACCTCCGCTTTCTCAACCGTATAGCGGTGATGGAGGGCTGTTCTGTCCTCGTTTATGATCGCAAGCTGATTATGTACTCCGAACAGTATATGGAGGCACAGGCGCCGACAGAAACGCTTGATGTCACCATTGATGGTGATTATAAGTACCAAAATCGAAGTGCCAACCTATACGGCTCATGCGTTGTGGAAAGCGGTATGTATTACGGAAAATTCTCCGTTGACAACGGCTCCAACCGGGTATTGATGGCAGAAAGCATACCGGGTGTCGGCAGCGATAATGAGGCGGCACGGTTTGCAAAGAACCTGCTGCGCAGTGCAAACAAAGGGTGCTACTGCGGTTTTGTGCGTTCTTTGATTCTACCCGGTTATGCTCCAGCATCTATGGTTGATCTATTGAATGCAAGGGCGCCATCGTGGGATGGTCGCATCTTCATCGAACACATCCGCAACGATTACGGACGCGGAGAAAGTAAAATCTTTTTCCGTAAACCATTGGAGGGATATTGATGGTACACAAAGGCAAGGTTTCCACCATTCTTGATGGTGGTAAATCCGTAACGGCTACCCCCTATGCCGGGGGAATTGTTACCGCACCGCTGACGGTACCGTTTTTTTTGATTGATGCGCTACCTGTTGGCACACCAATCGTTTATGTGGTTTTTGAAGATAACACAGGCATCGTCCTTTCACGAATGGACGGCGATTGGAACCACAGCATAACCACAGCTTTGTAAAAGGAGGGGAATTGCGTGGGTGAAAAAGCAAGATGGGGTCCATTTAGTTTCCTGGTTTCCCCATCAAAGATAGTTTCGTTTGAGGACTTCACCACATCCGTTACTTTGAAGACCAACAACGGAAATGACACAAGTGGCACAGATGCCACGAACACAAGAGGGCTCGAATTGCAGCAAATGACTTTCGTAACCAGGTATATGCGTGCTTTCGGTGTTGATCCCCGCGAGCGCCTTGATGCGTGGACAGCACAGGTCGGCAATTCCTACACATTGTACATTGGGAACAAGCGATTCGGCCCCGAAAAAATGATGCTGACCGGTGTTAGTGTATCCGAGCTGCTTATGAATAATGACGGTAGTTTTTTGTCTGTAACATTGGGCATCACCCTACAGGAGTATTCATCGTCAGCAAGCAGTGCTACTTCGAGCGAATCGGCATCCACCTATGCGCAGACGGTCGCAAATAAAAAGGCAATGAACGCAACAGCCTCCGCAAGTGATCGAAACACGAAGAAATTAACCGCAATGGAAAAGAGGTTACAATAATGAGGGCAACTGGCAACGGCGCGCCTCGAGTGTGTGCCAATAACCTATTACAAATCACAAGGGGCGAGGTACCTTTTGAGCGTGTAAAGGGGCTTGACCCTCGCCTGATCGACCGCCCCTTCGGTATTGCAGAAGCTGAAATCCAGCAGGATGCCGAATGGCTGCTTGAAACCTACGAGCCGAGGGTGGATGTTAATGCGATCAACATCGAGCAGTCAGACGCACCGTCAGGCGGTTTTACTGTAACTGCAGATATTAACGAAAAGGAGGAATAGCCTATGGCAGACTTTGATTTTGTCGAGACAGACAGTGCGAAAATTTACACCACATTCATTGGCTCGCTGATGGATCACTGCGGTGAGGCACTATATCCCGGTGACGAGCGCCGGATATTTGGCGAGGCTGTTGTGGCGGTTTTCGTGAGCCTGTACGCAGAGTTCAACGACAAGATGAAACAACGCACCCTGCGGTATGCTCGCGGCTCTGTGCTTGACGCAATCGGCGCCAGGTACAATGTGCAGCGAGTGGAGCCTGCGAATGCATCAGCGGTATTCCGTTTCTCGGTTTCCGATGTGCAGGACGAGAACATTATTATCCCAGCAGGCACCCGCATCACATCCGACGGCAGTGTGTATTTTGCAACATTGGAAACGACAGTGCTTACCGCCGGGGAAACCTATGTTGACATTGTTGGAGCATGTGCAGAAGGTGGCGCCGCTTATAATGGGCTGGCCCCCGGTATGATCGCAACACTTGTCGATCTTATTCCGTACATTTCCGTCGTGTCTAACATCACATCTACCAGCGGCGGCGCCGACGGTGAGCCGTACACCGAAGAAGGAGACGAAAGTTTCCGGGAGCGGATACGCCTCGCACCCGCTGCGCTGTCCACGGCAGGTCCCGAAAGTGCATACAGGTATTTTGTCATGACGGCAGATCCCGACATTATTGACGCTGCCATTGTATGCCCGAAAGATCAACCCAATGTGGTCAACATATATCCTCTTATGACCGGCGGCAAGCTGCCTAGTGAGGATGTGCTGGAAAAGGTGCTTGCTGTGCTGGCGGACGATGTGCGGCCTATGACCGATAAGGTCAGCGCTATGGCTCCTGCGGTGATCCCTTATGAGGTGGAGATCAAGTACTACACCACAAAGGAGAATGAAGCCGCAACAATCGAGGCCGTGGAAGGTGTGGGCGGTGCTATTGAGCAGTACAATACCTGGCAGACCGCAGCACTTGGAAGGGATATCATACCCGATCAGCTGCGGCGGCGCATCCTGGCGCCTACCACCGGCACCGGTGCGCTTTGGGTGGATATTGTGAAGCCCACACTTACAGAGCTATCCGATTCCCAGGTGGCGCAGTTTACCGGCACACCTGTCGTTACGCATGAGGTGATAACAGGATGAAACTGTCCAACATCGACTTTTTGAAACTGGTCCCGCAGTTCATGCGGGACGACGATGCGGTGCGTGGTCTTGCTGCCGCCATCAATACGATCGTTCCTGATCTTGCGGCATCCATCGAAAAGCTGTCCACATGGGACCACATCGACGATCTAAACGACGCCGAACTGGATGCATTGGCACTTGAACTGAATATCCCCTGGTATGACACCACGGCATCCTTGGAGATCAAGCGCGATGTGGTAAAAAACAGCGACAAGGTGTATAAGCACATCGGTACCAAGTGGGCTGTTGAAAACATCATAAAAACCTACTTCGGTGATGGCTACATTATGGAGTGGTTTGAGTATGAAGGCGAGCCCGGACATTTCCGGGTATATTCATCCAACCCTTCATTGAACAATGAGCGCCTTACCGAGTTTTTGGATCTGTTAAACAAGACAAAACGAGCCAGCGCCAAGCTGGACGGCATCAGCATCACCCTGGATGCAGAGCTGGTTTTGTCTACTGGCGTGGCGATCCACGAAGTGAGCAACGAAACCTATGCCATAGGTGCAAGGATCTAGGCATAGAGAGGAGGACATTTTCACATGGGAAATTTCAATAACAATGCGATCACCGACAAAGGCAGAAGCCTCTTTGCAGAGGTGCAGGCCGGCGCCGTCTTTATCCCGACGAGGATCGTGATTGGCTCCGGTGAACTTCCTACCGGCAAAACCCCGGCAACTATGACCGATGTCGTGGCTCCGGTAGCAAGTCTCACCATCAACAAGAAAGAGCGCACCCCCGACGGCAAGGCAATCTATGGCGGTGTGTATACCAACAAAGACATCACGACCGCTTTTTATTTCCGGGAACTCGCTCTGTATGCAAGGGCTGAATACCGGGACGAGAATGGTTTGGTAACCCAGGCGGTGCCGGAGTGCTTGTACTCCTACGGCAACGCAGGAAATCTCGCCGACTATATGCCTGCCTATTCCACCAGCACCGTCGTTGAGCGGCAGATGGATTTGGTTGTCTATGTCGGCAACGACACCGAAATCGACCTTACAATCGAAAGCGGTGTTTATGTCACTCGTGAGGAGTTCTTGCGGGCTATGGAATACGCTGGCGGCGGTGTTGTGATTATGCCCACCGGCGAGAATGTACCCCTCGAAGAACGCAAAGAGGGATTTATGTATTTTCGTCAGAAGTCCGGGCATACCCTGGAAGTCACACCGGATATGGCTTTGAGTTTTTAACGAAAGGAGCAAATTTTAATGGCAGATAATGTTACAGATGTAAATGTGATTGACGATACTGTGGTTGTTGAAAGCAACGGATCGGCTGCGCCTTTTGTTGTAACCGTAAATGACGGAGTTTGCTCTGTTGCTGTGTTGGCTGCAAACGGTAAGCCCATCGCAACTGTGCAGGTCATCGACAAGGAGACCGGCACAGCGGTGCCTGTCAATGTATCTACCTGCACCGAGGCTGTTGTTTGTAACGCTGGTATCCCTATGCAGACACATCTGCAAAACCTCTACGGTCACGCCGAGGACGCAGAGGCTCATTTGGCCCCTGGGGAAAAGCAGAACATCGAGACCAAAACAGGGGCCCAGGCAAAGGCTACAACCGCCAAGACCGAGGCAATTGCAGCGGCATCCTTGGAGACCAAAGCCGCAATGACCGCAGCCGCCGCAGATGCCACCGCAAAGGCAATCGCTGCGAGAGAGGCGGCATATAGGTATGCTGATGGAATCGGCAACAAGCTGACCTCTCACGAGCAGAATGAAGGCAACCCCCACAAGGTCACGGCAGAACAGGTAGGTCTTGGTAATGTGCCTAACAAAGCCACCAACGACCTGCAACCTACCTACACGGAAGCTGGAACGCTTTCTGCATTATCAAGCGGAGAGCGGCTTACTGTTGCTTTTGGCAAGATTGCAAAGGCAATCGCAGACCTCATAGCTCATATTTCCAGCAAGGCAAATCCGCACGGTGTAACGGCCGCCCAAACAGGAGCCTTGCCGGCAAGCGGCGGCTATATGACAGGTACACTCACCATGAATGGTGGCAACCTCGTTCTGAAAGAGGGCGTCAATTACGGCACATCCCTTCCGCAAGCTGGAACGAAGGGCCGTGTGTTCTTCAAGGTGGTGGAGTAAATGGCAAGAACTACTCCTGTCAATAGTGGATATACCATCATCAATGGACAAGGAACCGGAGCCAACGGAAACCGCATTGATGTTTGGGTTGAGTACAAAGTAGGCGCTGGAAATGTTGTAAGCAACAGCACACCGTTCACAGCTTATTTTTACACGGCGCTGAATCCCAGCTATACATCCACAACAGAGAATACCGCCGGTCTTAATTCTACATTCCGGGTCGATGGGAAGACTGGCACAGGCGTGACCAACGGAGCCTACAACTTCACCTCGTCCAGCAAAGTGAATTTTCTCGGTAGTTATTCCGGGAACATTCCTCACGGTGCAGACGGCAGTAAATCTGTAAGCATCGTCGGCAGTTTCACAACGCTGTCCAGTTACATCAGCGGTGGCAACATTTCCGCAACAACAGCCCTTCCAAAGATTGACCGGGGTTTGGTATCAATTGATACTGGCAGCAAGATCGTGAAGGCGATCCCTTATGTTGACACCGGTAGTGGCTGGAAGCAAGCAGCTGCGTATGTCGATAACGGCAGCGCATTCAAACTTTCCGTATAGGAGGGAAACCAATGGCAGAAACAGTAATTATGAAGGGCGCTCTTGAGGATCACCTGGGGCGCATCATTCACCCCGATACCGAAGCGGATCAGGTTATGACCGGAAGCGGCAAAACCGTGGAGGAACAGCTGGCAGAGCTGCTGGCGAATTTCGCAAACTACTTTCCCTTGACCGGTGGCCGGCTTAATGGCAATTTATGGGTTGGTGGCAAAATGATCACCCTTCCCAATTTTGGCACGGTGATGTGTACAAATGACGGGACGGTGTTGTTTGGGTGCAATGTATATCTGCACACGGTCAATAACACATATCACTACATGGCGACCCACGCCAGCATGGGTGCAAAGGGTATTGTGATGCGCTTTGGCCAGCCTGGTATTTGGTATTTCGACACCGGGAGCATTGCTACCGTTGCCAATGCCGAATTCACGCCCACGCTCATATCTTTGACCGACAAGTCCACAAAGGAATTCACCGGCAATCTGAATAATATCGCGGAAAATACGATTATTGATTGCACCGGCCTGGCGAATGGTCCTGGTGATGGGTGGTATTTTATTCAGCACATTTCGCACAGTGCTGACCCGGTAAATTGGGCGACACAGATCGCTTATGGACTCAATAGCAACGATGTGAAACGCCGCCGTAAAAACGGTGGCGCATGGACACCCTGGGAGCCTTTCTTGACACCGTCCAACACGCCTACGCAGCACTATGCAACCTATGCACCCTCCGCCTCCGACGGCAAGGACGGCGATGTGTGGGATGTTTATGTGTAAGGGGGTATACTGATGCCCAAGATGCGTAAAATCGACGGAGCGTGGCGCACGGTGGCTGACAGATACCGGAAAGTCGATGGACAATGGAGGAAGGTCAAGGATTCATACCGAAAGGTTGACGGCATTTGGGTAAAAACCTTTGGAGGTGTTTATCTGCAGCCGTATGTGATTAACCCTGATCCTGACCTTTCTGATGCTGGCGTTTATTTCGATAGTGCTGCTGGCGCTTATCGTGCGTACATCTATGGCAGACCGAATCATTCCAGCACTGTAGAGGTCGGCATCCGGATCGGCAATATTCCTGAAAATTCGAAAGTCGAGGTCGAACTGGCAACCTATGACGGTCTTACAAATATTGTCGCCATCGTCCTTTATACAAATGGCGAATATATTGGAGTGCGCCAGGCTACCAAAACAGTAGCATACACCACACAGCGGAATGTAAGCGGAGAGTTCACCATGGCCATCCGTTTCTCCGGCACCAACACCGATGTGACAAAGATGAATTTCGTGTTGTCTGATGTGCAGATCAATGACGAATCCATCCCTATGCCCTAATAAAGAAACCCCACCTCATCGCCGAGGTGGGGTCTTTTTTTATGCCCTTTTGTAGTTGGTACTAATTATACCGTCTCTAATGCGAGGGGGGCATTTGTACCAACTATGCCCCTAAAAAATCACTGCCTGTACTTGGGTGCCTGCAGTGTCTTTCCATCAAAGGTCATTCTTTCTATTATCGATCTCCAAAATAGCTGCTTTTCGCTGGCTGTCAAAGTTGTGTATATAGATTCAAAGTCCGTGCTGAGCAGTTCTTTAATTGCTGTCAGGTCTGCGGGCTTTTCTTCTTCCTGATCCTCTATCATTGCCTTCGCTATTTTCTGTTTTAGATCGTCAGCATCCTTTTTGTATTCATCGTCCGACATATTACCTGCGAAGTATGCAACATTCAACCGTCGAAGCTGCTCGTTTAATTTCCCAACCTGTGATGGCTTTTTCTTTGCCGGTGCTACCGCCTCGACATCTGCCGATATAACCAATTCCTCCAAATCATCCCGAAGCCGTTCTAGCAGTTGTTTCTCGATGTCTTTTTCAGATAGGATAATTCTGTTATTGCAAGCCTTTGTTGTTGCACCGTGGCAGCGGTAGTACATATACTCCGCATTATTCCCTCCAGTAGTATATTTGCCTGTCAGCCGGCGACCACAGTGTGGACAGAAGATAATGCCATTAAAGATATACACTCTGTTTTCTTGTGTTTTTCTAACCATGCTTGCGTCGGGTGCTGAGTTTTTTTGATATTCCTCTTTTGTTATATAAGCTGGGCAATAATCTTCAACGCCTCTATATGTGCCTGTGTAGATCTCGTCCTTTGCGAGTTTATACCACTTCGAGTACGGCCTTCTTATTCCAAACTTCTCATTGGTCATTGTACCAGCCAGGCGGATGCTATAGGTTTTCAGTAAGGTGAAAAATTCCCTGACTTCCTGCTCATGCGCTGGATCCATCACCACACGCTTAACGCCGTCTATTTTCTCCACAGTATAGCCAAAAGGAGAGGTGCGTTTTGTGAAAATAGCCTCTTTTCGGGCAACCTTTGCGGCGTTTATGAACTTGATTCTGTCGGATGTTTTGTCCGCCTCATTTTCGGCCACCGAAAGCATTATGTTTATTTTGAGGCGGCCGTCGGATGTAAGTGTTGAATAATCCTCCATAGTCGCCGTCCATTCAACATGGTGTCGGTCGAGGATTGCCTGCACCTTGTGATATTCCTGAACATTACGAAACCAGCGATCCAGTTTGATGAAGGCGATCAAGTCTATCTTGCCAGCCTTTACATCCTCCAGCAATTCCATCATCACCGGGCGCTTGAGAGCAGGCTTGCGTGCGGAGTTACCTTCGTCCCGGTATATCTTTACGATCTTCCAGCCTCTTTCTTTTGCAACCCGGACCAGTTCGTCCTCCTGCGATCGCAAGCTATAGCCGTGTCGCACCTGTTCCTCGGTGGATACTCGAATATAGAGCGCTACCCTTATAAGACCGTTGTTTATTTTTTTCATTGACAATTCTCTCCTTTGCGTGGTATAGTTGGAGATGCAAAAAGACATTCTCCATTCGCGTGGTATATGGTTTTTGCAAGCCCCTACTGGTGTTACCGCACCGGTGGGGGCATTTTCTATTTTATAGCGGCCAGTTATCGCATCTATTAGTGCCGAACAGATTCAGCATTTCTGTTACCTCATCGTCCGGGAATTGAACAATAATATCGATTCCTTTGCCGACCGTTATGGCACCAACAAATTCCGCTCCCTTTGGGATTGTTTTGTCCTCGCCTGTATGTGGATCCCAATAAATGTCCACATCAAACTTTCGCAGCAGGTAGGTGTAAAGTTTGCGAATCTTCTTTTTTGCCGCCTCCTGGACGGCATAGCGACCATCCTCATTGACTAACAGACCGATCTTAACGATGCATTCCAGGTCGTTGCAAGGTTTGAGCTTCGCCGGACCTTTCTGCCGGAAAAGTATCTCTTTGAGCGAAGCCAACAAAACACGCTGGCAATCGTCTGTGAGGTTTTCTGTGGTAGCAACCAATTCTTGTAAATCCATAAAGCTGCCTTTCTTAATTGTTAATCCAAGTATTTATCAATGATCTTGGTGTATCTAGTGTTTTCTTTTTCTAAACGATCTACTTTAGCCTGCAGCTCCGCAATCTTTTCTGTTGCTGTTTTGTCGTAATCCAAATCACAAAGGTGATTGGTTGCCGGCCCTAAAACAACTTGCTCAATTCTTCTCGCGGTGGCTCTCAAAATGTCCTGATCGTCACGGATCGCCCGGATCAGCTCGATTCTCTTTTGAGAAACATCGGCCTTTTCCGCTACATAGGCGATTGTTAAGCGAAAATAGTCCATCACATCCCGGATGTATTCACACCAGCTTTTTAAGTCCATGTCTCTTGTGGGTCTGCCTCCGCAGTTTTTGCGGAAATTGGGGCAAGTAATACATCTATAGTATGGTTTTGCGGTAATATCTGATTTTTGCTTCATGTGTAGTCCTCATTTCGTAAAATTTGGGGTAACAACCCGCAATATACTGCGATATTTGCCTCTTATATTTGCGATTTGTGGGCTTAAAAAAGCAGGAAAAATCCCATTACATTGCGGTGGATTTTATTTCGTTGAAATGATAGACTAATGCCAGGGTCAGCAATGGCCTATCGTTCCCTTAAAGGTGTGGGGTGTTCTCGTTGGCGCGTTGGCACCCTGCACCGATCTTAACTTTAATTCCAGTAATTGCTACATATAAACATATTGACCTTTTAATTACATAAGTGCTATATTTTTCGCACATCCATTCCCAGCCCCAAGAAAGGATGAAAACAAGATGTCATACAATACTGCTGTATGTAACCTCGCTACCTCAGTTGATCCGGATGAACTGAAAGCATTTCAAGATGCCATCAAAGATCCGGAAACCCGAAAAGAAATCATTTCAATTTTAGAAGAAGCCGGATTGCTGCGCGAGTTGCATCGTCGGCCCGCATAAAAGCATCAACTAATTCATCATCTTCATACGAACGCTCACTCCCATTGTCGGGGGTGGGCGTTTCTTTTTTTCCTAAAAAATAATCAGCCGACACTCCAAAATATGTAGCCAATTTTTCAATATTTTGGGACCCGAGCGTTTTCGTGCGACCCTGTTTCAATTCGCTAACTGTAGACCGATGAACGCCCGCCTCCCGACACATTTGCGTAATGTTAATTCCTTTCTTTGCACATAACTCTTCAATAACTTTGTGCATTTCACCCATAATTCACCACTCCTTTTTGGGCATAATGGCGAATTACAGAAATCTGCAAAGACACCACTTGACAATGACAGAAATCTGTATTATCTTGTGGTTAGAAATTGCAGAATACTGTAACTTCCGTAAGATTTGGTCGTCTTTATTGTATTACTGTATTCCGTAATTGTCAACACAAAATTACAGAATGGAGGCGTATTATTTGGAAAATTCAAACAATTTTGGCAAGCGGGTGAAAATCCGCCTGATCGAAATGGGCAAAAACCAGGAATGGCTCATCAATCAGGTTAAGGAAAAAACTGGCGATTTCTTCGACAGTTCTTACCTGCACCGCATTTTGTCCGGAAAGCTGCCTGCCGAAAATGGTCGCAATGGTAAGCCGGGTAAGGCTGCCGTGATTCGGGAAATCCTTGGACTGAGCGAGGATGAGTGACAATGGGCGACAGACCGAATATCGACAGGATGATGGACGCGCTGTCTGTGATCTTGTCCAACAAGTATGGGTGCAAGGTTACCCTTAGAGCAATCCCAAAGAACTCCGCCACAGAGAAGGCGGAAAAGAAAGCCGGTTAACTACCGAGTATTTTGGAGGAAACATCATGAAGAAGGAAACCGAAAGCGCAAAATCTAACCCCGCCCAAGCGGATATTGAATTAGAGCGAATCCGCATTGAACTTGCAGACGAAAAATCCAAGACCGATGCACTTTCCCGCCGCTGCATTCGGCTGAGTGAGGCTTTGGACGCTGCAATCCTGGCAGAAGATAACCGCCAGGAAAAGGATATGTTCAACCACATCAACGGCAACTGCTACCACCGCAAGGCGATGATCGCCGCAGGCAAGCGCCGTATGACGCAGGAGCGCAGAATGGCTGAGGCATTTGAAAATGCCTGTACAAAAAATGCCATTTCATTGTGTGCATCTTTTGTGGTCTGCTTGGTGGCGATCATTCTCGGCTTTGTTGGTTTCATTCACACGGCGGTTGCTGCACTCGTGGCCGGTGGCGCATTGATGGCTTTCGGCTGGGCTCTGAATGATTGTTTCTATTTGCTGGGGCGGTGTGACAAATGACACCGCAGGAAAGGAAAGCAGAGATCAGGCGTGTAAACGAGATCCTACGCACCACCAAATCCATCCACCTCCGCCGAGATATGGCGAAATACCTTAAACGATTGGAAAAGGAGGAACGGTATGGAAACACCCAAAAGCCATGATGAATGGCTGCAGATCCGACTGAAAGGCATCGGCGGCTCAGAGGCTGCCGCAGTGATCGGACAGTCCCCCTGGTGTTCCAATGTGGAACTTTGGAAACGGAAAACCGGCAGGGCTACCGCCCCGGACATCTCAAACAATGACGCTGTCCAGTATGGCCACGATGCCGAGCCGCTGATCCGAGGGCTTTTCGCCCTTGACTTCGCCCATAAGTACCGCACCGAATACCTGGGCGAGTTCGACATGGTGTACCACCCGAAGCACCCCTTCATATTTGCCACACTGGATGGCCGGCTCACCGAACTGGACACCGGGCGCAAGGGCATCCTGGAGGTCAAGACCACCAGCATCGTCCGCAGCATGCAAAAGGAGCAATGGTGGAAGGATGGCAAGCCCTGCATCCCGCAGCAGTATTTCATTCAGATATTGCACCAGCTGCTTGCTACAGGTTGGGACTTTGCGGTGCTGCACGCGCAGCTCAAATATGAGTACGGCGATGATCTTGACGATGTACGCACAGAGCGCCGATCGTACCTCATAGAGCGCAGCGATCACATTGACGACCTCCAATACCTGGAGGAAAAAGAGGTCTACTTTTGGACGGAGAATGTGGAGAAGGATATATGTCCCGGTATGATCCTGCCGGAGATATAGAAAGGAAATCACTATGGATTTGAATATCAATGTGAACTTAGTTAATGTCCAATTCCGCGACAGGAAATGCGGAGAGTTTATGGGTACCGAATTCAGCTACATCGCCGATGTACCTTTGAACAAAGGCGATGTTGTGAATGTGCCTACCCGCTACGGCACGCGGGAGGGCTGCATCAGCCGCGTAGGAGTGCCCATCGGCGACATACAGTGCCGTGTTGGAGAATTACGCCACATAACGGAGGCTGCAACCCCCGGTGGCGACATCTTCAAAGGATTTTTTGATTAACAAAAGGAGAAAGCAATGGAAATACAGATTTTTAACCCCACGCAAGCCCAGCCTTTGCCCCCTGTTCAATGGAATTATGAGGAGGTAAAGCAATGGGTTGAGGACGGCCTAGCCCGCTATAAGGGCGTTGTGTACGACGACACGCAGATCGCCATCGCAAAGACGGACAGAGCCAACCTCAACAAACTGGCCGCCGCCATCGATGCCAAGCGCAAGGAAATGAAATCACTGTACCTGCAGCCCTATACCGAGTTTGAGGCGCAGGCGAAGGAACTGACCGCAATGGTCAAGATGCAGGTGGACGAGATCGACGCCCAGGTGAAGGCTTTTGAAAACTTCCGCAAGGAAGAAAAGAAGGCGCAGATCATCGCAGAGATTTACACCCCTATGATCGGCAACCTGGCGGAGCTGGTCCCCTATGAACGACTGCATAATCCCAAGTGGCTCAATGTAACCATGAGTATGGGTGCCATCGGCGAAGAAATGGCGCGGACTGTGGACAATATCTGCAACGGCCTAAACGCTATCAATCAGCTCGGCCTCGCTCCGGATGTGGCTGAGCAAGTAAGGAGAGTGTTCATGCGCACCTTTGACCTTGCGGCGGCTATCGCCGAAAAGGAGCGGATCTTGGCAGAGCGTGAAAAGCTGGAACGCTACCAGGCTGCACAGCAGGCGCAGGCTGCCGAAACTACCCCCCAGGCTATCAACGCCCAGGTGGATGAAGAAGCGCCGACACAGCCCGAACAGCGCCCTGCAGTGGAGGAAAAGACCTATTCCGTCACCTTCAGAATCAATGTAACAAGGGCACAGCTCGACGCGCTGGGTGCCTTTATGAAATCCCACAACATCAAGCCCGAAAGGGTCTAAAAATAGGAGGAAACAACAATGGCAGTAAATAACTCATTAACCAACCAAAAGAAGCAGGCCCCTTTCAGTGCAGTCATCTCCAGCGATGGCTATAAGAAACTGATCAACAACACCCTGCGCGATCCCAAGAGAGCAAACCGCTTTGTGGCAAATGTAACAAGTGCGGTTTCCGCAAACCCTGCATTGCAGAAGTGTGATGCTTCGACAATCGTATCATCTGCGCTGTTGGGCGAAAGCCTGGAACTTTCCCCATCCCCGGTATTGGCGCATTTCTACATGGTGCCTTACGAAGATCGCAAGAACAACCGCACCGTGGCGCAGTTCCAGCTCGGCTATAAAGGCCTCATTCAGTTGGCCATTCGTTCCGGTCAGTACCTGGACATTGATGCCATCGACATCCGCGAGGGTGAGTGCAAGGGCCGGAACAAACTCACCGGCAAGTATATGTTTGAGTTTATCGAGGACGAAGCAGTAAGAGAAAACACCCCGATTATCGGCTACTTGGCATATTTTGAACTGCTCAACGGTTTCAAAAAGCAGGCATATTTCAGCCATGAAAAGATGCTGAATCATGCAGATCAATACAGCAAGGCATTCAGCCGTCAGAAGTATGAGGATTTGCAGGCCGGTAAAATTCCGCAGAGTGAAATGTGGAAGTACAGCAGCCCCTGGTACACCGGCTTTGTGGGCATGGCCCTCAAAACAGTCCTGCGCCAGCTTCTCAGCAAGTATGGCATTCTTTCTGTTGAATTGCAAACTGCGATCAACAGCGATATGGCTGCAATCAACGAGGACGGCTCTGTGGATTATGTGGATAATTCTGCGGATTACGATGCCCTCCCGGATGCACCCCAGGTGCCGGCAGCAGATCCCGCTACCGGTGAAGTAATCGATAGCACACCCGACGACGAAGATCCCACCGCTGGATTTTTCGCTAACTGATAAAGGAGGATTTGATTATGAACGAAATCAGCAAGTACGGCGTGCTCAAGGAAAAACTGCAGGGCATCTGCGACGAGAACAATCTGACCTTTTCCATTCAGAACAAAAAATACCCCTTCTTTATGACCGTGAAGCCCATCAGTGGAGTGGATGGCCAAATGTCTATGCTGGAGGAGGCTGACACCGGTGACACCGGCTACATCAGCCCTGAGGCAATCATCGTATTCGCCTACAAAGACGGAGATCTGACCTATAAGATGGCGGAGACCATCAACATCAGCGACACGCTGTTCAATAAGATCAAAAACCTTTTCAAAAAACTGTATTCCTGTTGGGTACAGTATTACTTCCGGGATCGCACCGAGAACATGGAATGCACCTGCGACACCCCTTGTGCCGATTGCGATACCACCGAGGATGCGGAGGCACCCGCTGAAACTGCAGATGGCCTCTATACTGCCGACGGTGCAGCCGATGCGGATGAATTCGCGGATTTCTTTGGCGATGATCACAGTTCAGTAACCGATCTCAGCCAGGTACCTGCAAACAGCGAAGAATAAGCAATACAGCGGGGCGGGGCTTTTCCCGCCCTGCGAGAAAGTGAGGTGTTACCGTGGCTGAGCGCAGAATGTTTGCTAAAACAATCATAGACAGCGACGCTTTTCTAGATATGCCGTTATCATCCCAGGCACTATATTTCCACCTTTCAATGAGGGCGGATGATGATGGCTTTGTAAATAACCCGAAGAAAATTCAACGCGTGATCGGCGCGGCAGACGATGATTTGAAACTGCTGGCCGTAAAGCGTTTTGTAATACCGTTTGAAACCGGTGTGTGTGTCATTAAGCACTGGAGAATTCATAACTTTATCCGTTCTGATAGATACAAGGAAACCGTGTACCAGGAAGAAAAAAGCCAGTTGATCACCAAGGACAACAAGGCATATACACTCCGCCAGGATGATGAAATTCCGGCCCTTCCTGATGCTGGTATGTCAGTTGGTATACCGATGGTATCCGACCGGGATACCCAGGTTAGGTTAGGTAAGGATAGAGATAGGTTAGGTAAGGATAGTATAGACTATTTGCCCGAAGGCGAAACGCCTCCGGACCCGCCCCTGCCTGTTGCCCCACCTTCCCCGGTTTTAATATCTATCACTCTAAACGATAAGACGGAATATCCGATCACTGAGGAAGATGTGAACGGATGGCAAGACCTTTACCCTGCTGTGGATGTCATGCAGGAGCTTCGCAAAATGAAAGGTTGGGCAGATGCCAACCCTACCAAGCGCAAGACCAAGTCAGGCATCAAGCGGTTTATTAACGCTTGGTTATCCAAGGAGCAGGACAGATACCACGGCCCCGCAGATAGCGGACAGCAGCCCTACCAGGGCGGCACAGGGCGCAGAAATGCCCCGCCTTCCGGAGTGGATCGTTTACTTGAAGCTATTGACAGGGGGGACTACGACGATGACTAAAAAGGAAATGGCTGAGATCATCGCAATTATGCAATCCAACTATCCCGACGATTTCCGTGGAATGTCTGACAAGGCAATGAACGGCAAAATCAACCTGTGGTTTATGCAGTTCCGTGACGACGACTACAAGGAGGTCCTTGCAGCTGTCATGGCACACATCGCCACAGACACCAACCGCTTTATGCCCCCTGTAGGCGTGATAAAGGCGAAACTGGTTGAGATCCGTATGCCGGATGAAATGACCCCGCAGGAGGCATGGGAGCTGGTCAGCAAAGCCACCCGGAACAGTGCGTACAATTCCGGCGAGGAATTTGCAAAGCTGCCGCCGGTGGTGCAGCGGCTTGTTGGAAGCCCTATGCAGCTCAAAGAATGGGCCGCAATGGACACCGACACTCTGCACTCGGTTATCGCATCCAATTTCCAGCGCTCCTATAAAGTGCGTGCTGCGAAAGAGCGCGAGTTCCTGGCATTGCCGTCTGCGGTGCAGCAGACAATGACGCAGATCGCCGCAGGGATGAAGATGCCGGCGCTGCCGAGCGAGGCGGATTTCGAGCAACGGCGACAGGAACAGTTAAGGAGGCTGACAGAAATATGAGCACCCCAAAGTTAGATGTTGTTCCAATGACGCTCAAGGAAGCAAACGCCTATGTTGAGCAGTACCACCGGCACCATAAACCGGTAACAGGCCATAAGTTCTCCATAGGCTGCTCAGACGGTGAGAAAATCGTAGGTGTGGCAATAGTGGGCAGGCCGGTTTCTCGGCATCTTGACGACGGCTGGACACTTGAGGTAAATCGCCTCTGTACTGATGGCACCCGGAACGCCTGCTCCATGCTGTATGCAGCTGCATGGCGTGCTGCGCGGGCTATGGGCTACAAAAAAATAGTAACATACATCCTTGAAAGCGAAAACGGCGCGAGCATCAAAGCCGCTGGATGGAAGTGTGTGGGGCAGGCCGGTGGGCTGCGCTGGAACGGCAAAAGACGGCCGGAGGTCGATCTGTACCCGGCACAAATGAAAATTCGGTTTGAGCAGGAGGATTAGTGAATCATGCGTAAAGGTAGATTTATAGGCTGGAAAGGCATCTGCAGCAATGCCGGCAAATTCGTACACGCTGACGATGGACTAAAATATGTCTTTCAACAGACAGGCATCATGCTGGTAAACCCTAACGCTCCGGAGGCGGATGCATTGCTTGAACTGGTGGATTGGTATTTTTCCGGCAACTGGATCGAAGTCTACGAGGAGGACGAAGATGACGAATAAACGGTTTAATGCCATTCTCAATGGTGATTCGTATGTGAATGTACCAGCCACCCGGATGGAGATCAAAGACGATATGCTCTATGTGTGGGATGGTTGTGCTCTCGTTGCCCTTTTGGATGTGAGCGTTGTTTTGAGCGCCCACATCAGCGAAAGGGGGGAACAGTATGGCTGATATAAGACAGGCCATCAAATGGAGGTGGAAGCGATGGTTATAGGAATCATTTTAGTTCTGATAGCTCTGCTGCTTATTTACAGCGTGTTCTTTTATACTCCCGGCAGAGAAAGCAGAAAGGAGGAAAAGGAAGATGGAAAATGAAAGAAATCTCCTAATACTTGAATTATTCGCGGGCAAACGGTCCATCAGCAGCTGTTTTGATGCTGCCGGACATCCTACATTCTCGGTTGATTGGGACCCTACTTTTGAGAAAATCGATCTCTGCGCCGACATCCTTACGATAACAGCGCAGTGGATCATCGAAAATGTAGGCTTGCCGGATGTTCTGTGGGCCAGTTTTGACTGCACATCTTATTCGATCGCAGCCATCAGCCATCACCGGACAAAAAACCCGGTAACCGGTAACCTGGATCCCAAAAGCGACTACGCGAAAAAGTGTGACGAGGTAAATCAGCATGTCCTATGCATTATCGACGAACTGCAGGCGGAACGGAAAAAGCGAGGGCTGCCCCTCATGCTTTTCTTTATCGAGAATCCTGTCGGGGCGCTTCGGAAGATGGTATGGATGCAAAGCTATCCGCGACACACCGTCACTTACTGTAAGTACGAACTGGACAAGCCTGTTGACCAGCGTCGTAAAAAGCCAACGGATATATTCACCAACCACCCGAATCCGCAGTTTAGACCGATGTGCAAGAATGGATCCCCCTGCCACGCAGCCGCACCCCGCGGCAGCAAGACAGGAACACAGGGCCTCAAAAACGCAAAGGAACGCAGCGTGATCCCGCGTATGCTTTGCGAGCATATCGTTTATATCTGCGAAGATTACTTTTTCTCACAAAAGGTGGTGTGAAGATGGCTGAAATCAAGTACACCATCAAAGGTGATCCACGGACCAAGAAAAACCATCAAATGATCGCTGGTGCCGGGAAAAGATGCCCAGTATGCCAAAAGCATGAAAAGCAATGGATCAGGCAGAGCGGCTATCACGATGATTTTGCAGAGGCGGCAAAATGGCAGTTACGCCCCATCCCTCCGCGCCCCATTGAATGCATGGTAAATGTGAAGTGCCTTTTTTACATGAAAACGCGGCGAGTTGTTGACCAACTGAATCTACTCGCAACCATCGATGATTTGCTGGTCGAAATGAAAATCCTTGCAGATGATAACAGCAGAATTGTGGTTGGGCATGATGGCAGCCGTGTTTTATACGATAAGGACAACCCTCGCACAGAGATAACCATCACCCGAATTGTTGACCCTGCGCAGGATGCACAGATGCGTATGGAGGTATGACAATGCCTAACACTTTTCCCGGAACAATAAGAGAAACAAGCCCATGCAAAGATTGCCCTGATAAAGACAAACGGCCAGCCTGCCGCAAAGGATGCCCCAAAGATGCTGCGTGGCACAATGAGTTGGAACGGGTCAAGAGCAATCAGCAAGAGCATAATCGCCGCATCAACATAGGCTTCGACCATCTCAAGAACGGAGGCAAATGAATGACCCGAAAACGATTTGTAAAGCTGCTTATGGCTGAGGGCTACAGCCGAAACAAGGCGAACAGCATCGCAAGGGAAACAAGTACCGAGGGATGGTCGTACAGCTTAAAGTATTACTTTTTAGATTTTGTAAACAAATGCCCTGTCGTCACCGAAATGACGAACACTGCCATTAAGAAAATGGTGGATGTGATTGTCGATGTTATTCCGTCTGTGGTTGAAGCAATAAAGACGCTGATACCGGTAGCAGTAGAGGCAGTTCAGGCTATGAAAGCCCTGGAAAAAGAATTGGAGGTAACCCATGAGTAAAATCGAAAAACTTTTCTACATCACAACCGAGTGCGTGTATATCATCTGTGTCACCCTTGCGGCGATGCACTTTAACCGCATCGGTCTCCTTTGGTGGTATGTGCTGGTACTGTTTCTCCGGGCATATCGGGGACATTAAATCAACAGATCGGAGGTCATAACTATGCCCGACTACGGCATCAAGAAGAACAAAGAGGGCTACAGCGACCCGACGGCGCATGCCGCTTTGCGGAATATCATCCAGGAAGAAGCCGATCAGCAGAGGCGTGTTTCTGAGCTTGTGGGAGTGCTTAAGTACATCATCGACAAAGCTGGCTATGATCTGCTTGCTCGCATCGAAATCCGGGACAGACGGACAGGCAAGGAATACAGGTGATGTAGATGCCGACGATAGACGAAATAAAAGAACGCCTCAGGCGGTACCCTGCCCTCAAAATGGAAATGGAAAAAATGGAGGCAAGGTTGGAGGTGCTGAAAAGCGAGGAAACCATCCCTCCACTGAGACCGGGCGACGGCTCCAAGCGGACAGCCGGTACCGGCGACAGGCAGGAGCGAGCAATCCTCCGCCGTATGGAGTATGAGGAACGCACCGCCCCGACGATCGCAGCCAATAGGCAGGAAATAAAGGCAATCGACAGGGCTGTGGCCGCGTTGAGCGACCCGCTGGAGCGCGAGGTGATCACAATCCGCTATATTGAAGCAGACAGTTATAAACCGCTGAAATGCCGAGAGGTTGCCGTTGCTATGTATGGCGATGATACAGAGGCGGATATACTGCGCGTCAGCCGGCTCCACAGTAAGGCTCTTCAAAGCCTGCAAAAAATACTGCAAGAGGAGGGCGAGGCATGAACATCCTCTTGAGTAGAGCAGAGGCAGCCAAACGGCTGGGCATATCCCTGGCGACATTTGACCGCATCTATAAGAAATGCGGGCTGCCGTACATCGTGATCGGTCATTCTGTAAAGGTGCCGGAGAAAGAACTCGAAGCCTGGATCGCAAAAAATATCAAAACTACAACAGAAAGCAAATAAGTAAAGAGCCACCGCACCTTGGTGGCTCTTTGCGTAAAAAGAAAGGAGATAGGGAGAATGACATTTAAGGATTGCAAGAACGCAGGATCGTGTGGCAAAACCTTGTGTCTACCGGAGTTCTGCAACGAATTTGACCGCATACTGAAAACCAATGCGGAACGCGTCCGGGATATGAGCGACAGGGAGTTGGCAGAGTTCCTTGCTGATAGCCTTGCGAAGGAAAGTTGCAATCGGTTAAAAGTGGAAGGCCGTATGGTCACGGCAACCATAACAGAAGGAATCAGGCACGCCTGGTATTGCTATTGGATGCAATGGCTCCAACAGCCTGCGGAGGTGGAGTGATGGCATACATAGTGCGGAAATTCGTTGATGGCGAGGTTGAATACCTCCCCGATGTTGCAGAAACTGAGTTTTTCTGCGAGGCGGAAATAGAAAGATCACGGTCTTTGCGGTTGTTGTGTGCGTTATATAAAGCCGTAGAAGAAAGGGAGAATTATTACCAAGTAAACACCCCGACAGCTTTTGGAGATCCTGAGTACAAGTTGGCATATGGCATAGCACATGGCATAATGATCGGCGCAGAAATCGAGGAACGGGAGCGTGATGGCAAGTTGTTTTACTATAAAGGAAAGAAACTTATCCTTGTGGTCGAAAAGCCTAAACTCCACATATCGCATTTTGAGGCGATAGAGGAGAATAAAAGATTGCTACAAGCGATAGGGCTTTGAATGGAGGAGCAGATGGCAAATGAAAAGCGGCTGATATATTCCTATAATGCAGAAAATGCGGTAAGTGCTGTTCTCCGTGACAGCACACTTGGGCCTGCTGCAAGAGGAGTGTTAATAAAAGCCATACAGAATATCGAGAATGTCCCCACCGTGGATGCCGTGGAAGTGGTGCATGGGCGGTGGGAAGATTTTGCCGACAAGCACGACAAGTCAGCAAAAAGACACGATTTCCGTTGCTCTGTTTGCAATAACCGAGCAAGTAAGTTTGTTGGGGGTACAGAAGATTGGTGGGATATGTGGAAGCCGAACTACTGCCCCAACTGCGGTGCAAAGATGGATGGAGGTGCTGGCAATGAATAAGTACCAAAAACGCAAGAGCATAGAAATTAAAGCCATCCAGCGGCGAGGGGATAAATTTGGCCGGCTTAGCTACAAAGAAGCCAAAAAAGCATGGCAGTTTGCCAAGTTGATTAACATATCTTACCCTTGCGAGGATTGCAACACCTGGCACTGTCGAAATGTTGGGAAAGCAATCGTGTTCTGTGTAAAAAGGACATAAAGAAGCAGCCACCGCTTTGGTGGCTGCCTATTATGAAAAATTTAAAAAACTTGAAATAAACTCCTTGCAAATTGGTACGCAATGCGGTATACTCAGGGTGTAAAGAACGACACCCCACAACACGCCGGATTACCGGCCACCACCAAAAGGAGAACACTATGAAAAGAACAGCTTATTTGATTGAGGATGCGCACCACGAAAGTGGCTGGTTACTTAGCAAGGAAAAGATCACTTGTGAAGTGTACGGCGAATGGGACACTGGAACAAAAGTATGGCAGGACATCAAAACTGGCGAACTGTACGGCCTGCTGCGTATGCTGGGCGTGTACTACTTCTATAAATTCTAACCACTAATGGCGGGGCAAACCGCCCAACACTATAAACAGAAACCACCCGGCCGTATGGCTTGGGTGGTTTTGCGCATCACCAGCAGCGGTAAAAAATATTCCACAAATTGGAATTTACTCCTTGAGTTATGGCACGCAGTGCGGTATAATTCAAAGTGTAAGAGGAACACACATACCACCAAGGAGGACAAGACAATGAATCAAAAAGAACTGAAGGCAATGTACAAGGAAATCCTTATCAATGAGGTGTGGCACGACGACCAGCAAATGGTTGACTTCTGCCTTAAGGAAGCTGCATACATCGTGGAGCTGACAAACGGTGACATCGTGGTGATTGAGAAGCCGAGAATTAAAAAGGACTTCTGCTTCGGCTACAGTGACAGCCGGTACGACACCGAGGATATGGACAGAGCCTACGATATGGCCCACCACGCCGGATCCTCTGAGGATTACTTCATTTCCGAAAACCTGCATGACATCGACGAGCAGATCGCCCGCCTGGAACGCAAGGAAATGAGCAGCTTGGAATTTTACCTTTGCGTGAATTACTACAGCCAGCCGGAGGGCAGCAAGCTGAAAAAGCTAAATGCCTTCTACTGGCACGATGAAAGAAAAAAAGGCACCGTGCTGGCTGGCGAGGATCGCGAGCGTGTGATCGATGGTTACAAAAAGGTAAGAGAGAACTTTGTAAAGCGCCTGCACACATACCTGAAACGCTACGGCATGAGCCAAGTGAAATCCTGGGCATATTGGCAGGATGAATAAGATATAAACCACCGGGGCGGGCAACCGCCCCACCACCAAAGAAAGGAACAAGAAATAATGCTAGACGCAAAGGTTTTTGACATCTGTGCAGCTTATGGTTACAAGCGCTGCCCCAAGTGCCCGCTGTATAGCGTGTGTGCCGTTTCTAACGATGATATGCCGGGGGATACGCTGGCGGAAAAGACGGAGTATTGGGAAAAGCAGATGAACGAGGCGGCCAAGGCTGCAAACTGTGAATACTAATTGGGAGGAATACATATCATGGAAAGACAAATAAAGCAAGCAAATATCACCCTGGCGGACGGCAAGCCCGCTATCCTCAGCACGGCAGAGGTTGAGCCTGGCCACTTTGAGACCATGCTGGCCTCCCCGGATTTCGGGCATGAGTACACGGTACTCCGTACCCACAGCGAGGAGCAGGCGATCAGCGATTTCAACCACCTTCGCAAAACTTACCATGTCGCGCCCCTGACCGGCAAGTATGCGGTCTTGGCTGATGCATTGAAGAAAGCTGCAGCCGATGGCCTGCGGGCCGCTGATGGCGTAGACGACGGCGGCACCTGCAACTTCGATGCCGCCACCCTGGATCTGAAAGGCTGGACAGAGGCGAAGGTCAAAGAGGCCGCCAAAGCCGCTGGTGTGGGCTGCTTCGTGTGGAATCTATGGGGGAGCAAGCGATATGTGTTCCCGCTACATCTCGGCGGACAGGGCAACGCTCGCACTGTGGCGGCGGAAGCTATGCGCAACAGCCTAAAGGCCGCAGGATATGAAGCCGGTATGTACTACCAGGCGGACTGATCGTAACCGGGAGGGGCAACCTTCCCGGTGTTTTATTTCCCTGAGATTATTTGTAATAAGGGCTTGTGTAGTGGTACGCGTTGCGGTATACTAAAGACATCAAGTGAAGCACACAAAACAACAAGGGAGAATGATTATAATGGCTTTTTATTGCTACAACAAAAACGATTATTGCGATCGTGCTGAGAATTGCGATGGCTGCGAGGTATGGGTATACGAAAAAGGCGGTATACATATAACGGCAATGATAAACCTAAAGGATATTATTGACACCTGGAACATGATCGAGAAGCATGACATCATAGGCTACATACAGGAAGGCGGGGTTGTTAAAATCCCGGATACCGAATTCGACCGCCTGCTTGCAGCTGCGAAAAACAAAAATTACATCCTTAACCTGAAAGCATAAAACGCAGAAAAGCCAGGGCATAACGCCCCGGCTTTTTGTTGAATTATTTTGGAAAAACATGAAATATTTTCGGTTAAGCCCTTGATTTATGCACCGCAATGCGGTATAATTTAGACACAATCAAGCAAGGGAGGTGATAAAATTGAGGGTGCCGGTAAAACGGAAGCGCCGCAAGCGTAAGCCCACGGCGCTTCGGGAAAAGATGATAGACCTAGCAATCGACATCTTTTCCGGTATCATATCCGGCCTAATAATCGAGGCGATAATCAAAGCCCTCGATTGGTAAGGCGGAGGTGCTAGGGGGACTGGACATCCCCTAAGCACCTCCCACTATAAATATCAAACCAATATTTGTCAAGGAGGAAATTATTATGAAGTATTTTTTGATCGCGTGTTTATCTGTGGCCGTGTTCTGTGGTGTGCGGGCGATCCTGCGCCGGATCTTCAAGCGGTAAGGGAGGCGCCACCCAATGAACAAATACCTGGAGCTGCACGAAAGGCAGCAGGCGGAAGTCAACGCCTTCCCTATGTTCTTCGCATTCAACAGCAGGCAATTCGAGGAGGGTATGCGATCCCTCGGCCTGCAGCCGGGTGACACCGACAAAATCTATAAGCTGGGCAACACCGGCGGCTTCTACCGCAAGAGCGATTCAGAAGCATTCCACGCAATGTTCACCCGCCACAGCAAGGAGATGGAGGACGCCATCGAAGCCGACCCAACCGGCGACGGCTTCATCTTCGATATGTTCAGCTATGAACTGGCAAACCACGAATACGGCTACACCCACGACCCTGAGCCGACGCTGAGATGCCTGGGCCTGACAATGGATATGGTCAAGGCAGATGCCCGCCTCCTGCACGGCTGGCAAAAGGCCACGAGATACAGATAAGGAGGGCTGATATATGAGCATTACAACCGAGCCGAATGCTGCCGAGTGGTTTGCAGATAGAGCCAAGAACACCCCAATGCCGGGGGCAAAGTATATGTTTGAGCTTGCAGCCGCTGCCCTCCGGGAGAAAGCAGAGCGGGAGGATCCCAAACCGCTAACATTTGTGGAATTGCTGCAGATGGACGATGTGCCATTTTATGTAAGGATGGTCGATCCTTTAGACGAAACAGAGTGGAATCCGCATTATTACCCTGCAATTTATGACAATGTTGGAGATGTAGATGTTGCGATTTGGTGCGGCTCAGAAAGAGATTATCTACCGTTCGATGAATACGGCAAGACCTGGCTCGCCTACCGCCACAAGCCGAAGGAGGGATAATATATGACATTTAAGGATTGCAAAAATGCAGGATCATGCGGTAAGGACTTGTGCTTGCCGGAATTCTGCCATCAGTTTGATCCCATACAGAAAACCAACGCCGAGCGCATCTGGGAAATGAGTGACGAGGAATTGGCGGCATGGATAATAGCCTTAACCATCGGAGGTGCGCCGCGCCCCTGGTGTGATTTTCATTGTAGAAAGAACGGCAAATATGGCTGCGAAAAATGTGCCTTGAAATGGCTCCAGCAGCCTGCGGAGGAGGTAACACACTATGACGATTGAAGGAGTACGCGACTATGCAAAAAAGAGAGGCATACCCGAAAAAAGGATTGCAGAACTTGAAGTAGAACTGCACCCCGACGAAAACGGAAAACTGAGCCCTATAGAATCTTTGCAGGCCTGTAATACGATCAACTACATTGCGGAAACAAGGGAAAATGTCCGTGGTGTTCTTGAAGCGACAAGAGCCATGAGGAGAAAAGCTGTGGAAGATGCCTGCTATATCCGCTCTGCACCTGATGCACAGGCTGAAGGCGACAGTTTGCAGGATCAAAAGGAAGCCGCAGCGGAGTACGCCACCCAAAACGGCACGGAGCCATTTGTTGTCGATTATCGTGCCTGTTATGATTTGATAGTGGATCTCCAGCGTGACCTGGCAGGCCAGCACCACGACGCCGAGATCGGCTGTCTCGACTACAGGGTCGTTAAGGCACTTGCTGCAACATACGAGCTGCAAGACTACCTTGCAAACCGAATTGCCCAGGCGGTGGCCACAGGCGAACTCGATCCCGACCCGGAAGATTAAAGGAGGAATAACAATGCAAACGATTAAAGACATACGGCAGTCTACAGGCCTGTCGCAGTCGAAGTTCTGCGAACTGCTGAACATCCCGAAGCGCACGCTGCAGGATTGGGAGCAGGGCTTGAGACAGTGCCCGGAGTATGTGGTGGAACTGATCGCATACCGAGTGAAGAACGACAGGAAGATCCCTAAAGTGGATAAGTGAGAAAAGCCGGGGCTTAATTGCCCCGGTATTTTCTTTGCAAACACCCTTGAGCTTTATGCCGCGTTGCGGTATACTAATGAATGTAAGGGAAACACAAACAACCAACCAAAAAGGAGCCAAACAAAATGAATATCATCAGCACCGCGCAAGAAATGAGCGAAAAGCTAAAAGAAATGACAACAAGCCAACTGATTGAGGAATTCATAAAAACCGGCAAGAGCAGCGGCAACACCCCAACAATCCGCGTTTGGATCGTGTACGAACTGGAGCGCCGCGACCCTGAGGCATTCCGTGCATGGCTTGACAGCGAAGATTATGCAGACGACGAGAATGTAAAAAAATACTTCAGCTAGTAAACATAACCCGGATGGCTACGGCTGTCCGGGATTTTTGCTTTTTTCTTGAAAGTGTGATATGGAATGATAGCTTTTGATAGGGTTTGACATTGAATGACACGGAACTTGCGTGCTATAGTATCACCATCGGAGCAAAGGCGAAAGCCGAGCCGTGCAGGGATCTCCTAAAGGTGCAGGGTCTTAGCCTTTCCCTTGTGCCTCCCTGCGCTCCGATAATACGATCCAATAGCTCAGTTGGGAGAGCGCCGGAGCCACAGCGGAAGTACAACGCTGCCGGAGGGCCTCGGTTCAAGTCCGAGTTGGGTTGCCAATTCCCAAAGCAGACAGAGTACAGGGATGAAAAGTCATAAACAACGACACTCGTCAAATAAACGATGTTCCCGTCTGCAGGGGCTAAACTGTGCGGCAAGCCAGCGGGCGCTTTTCGGTTAAGTGTCGCCTAAACAAGCACGATAAACCTCCCGGCACATAATCGGGAACGGCGGAGCAATTCGTGAAACCGAAACGAGCTCAATACAGACGGCACATCTGTGAGACTGAAAAAAGAGGAGGCTGTGCCATCTATGCCTCGAAATAAACTCCCCTTCCGACAACGGCAGGGGTGTTTTTATTGCGATCAAAAAGGGGGCGGCTGGCTTGTCAGGTGTACGCATGGCTATCAAGAATTACAAAGTCTTGCAGAAAAAACTGGACGATAAGAAGAAGGCCCCCCAAAAGGTTATGAAGGCATTGTCCTCGGATGCCAGGAAACGCGTCCCCGGCTGGGTTGCCACAGAGGTAACACAAACCTACGGCGTCAAAAAAACCGAAATCACCGGAAAGAAAATCGGAGATGTTAAGGTGCAGGGCAGCGATGTCAGGAATATGAAGGTTATCTATTCGGGCAGACCGCTGACCCATACGCATTTCTCTATGTCCCCCAAGGTGCCGAAAGAAGGCGGCGGCTATACGCTGAAAGCCACAGTCCTAAAGGGGCAGAGAAAGACCCTGGGCAATGTGAAAAAGCTGTCCAAGGCACAGCGGGCGGCATTGGCAAAGAACTTCACCGGCTCGGGATCAAAGAGCAGCACCAAATCCCCCATAATGCTGATGCGTGCCAATGGTGGACAGTACCTACCCTTCCAGCGAGTAAGTAAAAACCGCAGTGATATTGAGATCAGAAAAACAGTATCACTGCCGCAGATGGTCAGCAGTAAGCGCACCGAACTGGCTATAAAGACGGCGATCGATGATGGATTAGGTAAGCGGCTGGATCACCACATGAAGCGGTATATGGAGAAATGAGGATTGTATGGAAATCGTTTATAACAACAAGAAGTGTAAGATAGACCCAGAACAGCGGGTTTTCATAATGGAAAATGAAGGGCAGAAAAGCGCCATGCTTTATATGCCTGGATTGCCCTGCCCTGTGCAGATCAATGTCAGCGGTCCGCATCCTGTATGGGGTTGGAATGGCGATGTATATAATCCGACCTTTACCCCCTCCATTTTGACGCAGTTGCCTTGGGGTGAAGAAGGGCGTGTTATTGTCAACCATGTATTTGTGCATTGCGGTCATATCAGATACCTCGGCGACTGCACGCATGAGTATGCAGGCAAGACAATGGAACTGCCCATGCTTAAAGATTGGCCGGAAGATATGAGGCATTGGGAATAATATACATATATGCGGTGGCGGAATAGGTAGACGCTAATAGCTGATAGGCAATTCTAGTGGTTCAACTCCACCGGTGCATAACCACAGCGAAAGAGCTGACTGCACAGGGCTCGGTTAGGTCGGGAGTGTATTGCTATGTGAGGTGCAAATCCTCACCCGCATATCAAGCCCTCACACACACGCACACACGCGTGTGTTATATATATCCTACAATATAGCGTTATATCTTATGTGTTGTATATGTGTATATAGAAGTACAGAGCATATAAGGCTCCATAGCTCAGCCAGGTAGAGCACTCAACCAAATTGACATTTGGAGAGGGCGTCAGTTCGAATCTGATTGGAGCCACCACCAGGCAAGGGATCGTGAGACAGTCCCCTGCCTATCCCTTTCTGTTTTCTCCTTGTATATGACCACAGCCAGGTAAGGGTCACGCAAGGACCACGGTAATGCAGTACCGACATCCTTGTGCTCCGGTGCAATTCCGTGTGAGCCTGGCATTGCCCTGCCTATAGACGGCTGTCTAAGCGGAGATAATTCTTCCGACGAAAGTTTACACTAGGTAAAAATAAAAAGGCGACAGAGGCGGGCTGTGGGGCTGAGAGGAATAATCGTAGGTACTGTGACAGAGGAGATTGCTCTGTGGTGCTGGCGAG
>JAEIGA010002535.1_pt1 | contig 29094 bp, 22 predicted proteins | sample 9270691 | NCBI WGS metagenome assembly JAEIGA01 (sample SAMN17057246, study PRJNA624740) | gut metagenome | biome: biome; isolation source: fecal sample | host: Bos grunniens | place: China: Xizang | collected 2019
AACTCACTACTGACGAGGAAAATCCGGTGTTGTACAAGGTCATCATCAAGCGTGCAAATGACGGTTCAAAGGTGTTGGGCTATGACGAACCCACCGGTATGGTTGCCGTGCAAGGTAAAGCAGACAACAGCAGTTGGCAGGCTTGGTACTTTATGGGTAGCACAAATGGCGTGACAATACACCCATACAATGCCGACGGCAAGGTGCTGAGTGCCGACAATACCGGCAACTCGCCTGCAAAGGTGTGGGCTGTCAAGAAAGGTGAAAAGGATTTCTATGAGTGGAAGTTCGTCTCTCGCGCAGACGGCTACTTTAATATTCAAGCACGCGATGGTAGCAACTACTTCAGCAACAATGGTGGTGAAGGCAATAAGATGGGATTCTGGAGCGGTGACCCAGACACTGATGGTGGTTCGCTCTTTAAGTTTATTGAAGCAGAGTTTGAAAACGATAATGCTCGCTTCTACCAGTTGAGTGATTTCAAAGCCACCACTACTATCGACGGTACAAACATCTACGGCGGCACAAGCATTGGTCTTTATACAGGCGGTAAGGAGTATCGAGAGGCTTACACTGCAGCCAAAGAGCTTATCGAAGCCGGCAACACAAGCGACAGCGATGCTTGTCACAACACCTACAAGGCACTGCGCGTTGCAAACGATATTCTCTCTTACAATGAAGCAGACCCAGAGAAGTTGTATTACATAGTATCAACAGCAACGAGCGCTTATTGTAAAGGACAATACGTTCATACATACTGCGAATTGCAACCTTCACACAACAACTATGACCACAAAGACCTTGTGTACCATAACTTCAATAACATCTCGACAAAAGCACTTGCTGCATTCCAATTTATACCAACAGGCACACCGGGCGGCTACAAGATGAAAAATCTGCACACAGGCCTTTATGTTAAGTCATTTGGTAAGAATGCCGACCATCTGGGCAGTGCAGAAGAGGCACAGGAAGTAAAGATTACCGGCATTGCCGATGGTCAGGTAACACTAAAGATTGGCAACAACGACCCAATGCACGCGCAGGACGACAATGATTGTATAGTGTCTTGGGGAGCCGAGGCAGGCAATGCTTCGACCTGGACTATCGACGAGGTTACCAACTTGGAGGATATTGCATATTATGCAAACGTATCCGAACTCAAACACTCTACATTATACCTGAACTATCCGGTAGTAATTCCTAATGGCATCTACGCATACAGAGCTGATGAAATGGTTGAGAATGGCAATAACCCATATATCCACATGGAAGAGGTAACAGGTATTATACCGGCACGAACAGCTGTTGTACTATATGGCGAAGAAGGCGAGTATCCTTTACATTATACCGTTTCAAACGCTGAGCAACCTACAAACCTTCTAAAAGGTACATTGTGGAAAGAAACTATTTCCAAGGAGAATGGGGTTGAGTATTATATACTTGCAAATGGAAATAAAGGTGTGGGCATGTATATACCTACAAATGCCGACAACGAATCCCAGTTCATAAACAGAGCAAACAAAGCATACCTGGAATACGAAAAGCCTGTAACACCCATTGCAGCATTCTCATTCCGCGGAATTATTGGTGGCGGAACAACAGACATCGATGAGATAAACAGCGAAAGCGAAGAGATAGAAACCATTTACGACTTGCAAGGCCGTAAGCTCAAAGAGATAACCACTCCGGGTATATATATAATAAACAATAAAAAGGTTGTAGTCAAGTAAGAAATAACATTCAACTGAAAAAACATAGGGGTCGCAAATTGCGACCCCTATGTTTTTTTAGTTGAATGCATCAATATTATGCTGTTCGTAAAGTTGTTTACCTTCGGCGGTGTAGAGGATTTCAATGCGATTCTTGTAGAACTTCTCTACCTTACCTCGAACAACCTTCATTGTACTGTTCATCATTCCGTTCTGTTCGGTGAAAGCCTCCGGCAACACTGCAAAGCAACTTGGTAACCAGCGCTCGGGGAACATTCCGGCATGCTCACCACCTTTCTTGAACATATCGATATCGGCCTTTACAAGATCACAGGCAGCCTTGCGTCCCTCTTCGGTTGTAAAGTCGAGATTCTTCTCAGCAAGAGCGCGCTTGATGTTATCTTTGTTAGGAACAATAAGCGCTGTTGTATAAGGCGACTGGTTGTTGTAAAGGATTACTTGGTCAACGGTTGGGCAAAGGCTCACGAATGCCTCCTCGATGCCTTCGGGGCTGTATTTCTCGCCATCGCTCGAGATAAGCAGACTCTTGAAACGTCCCTTCACATAGAGCAAGCCCTCCTCTGACATATAGCCGAGGTCACCGGTATATAGATAGCCGTCGCGTACTGTTTCGGCTGTAGCAACAGGATTCTTCCAATAACCTGCCATAACGTTCTCGCCCTTTACGACGATTTCTCCGAGCTCGCCCACCGGCAACTCTTTGCCGTCGGCATCGCAAATCTTAAGTTCTATTGGGTCAACGAGTTTACCGCTTGAACCGAAACGGTACAAATCGGGACCGTTAGAAGATATTACAGGAGTAGCCTCGGACAGGCCATAACCCTGATACATTGGCATACCTACACCAAGATAGAAGTGCTGTAAATCCTTGTCGAGCAACGCACCGCCACCGACAAAGAAACGAAGTTCGCCACCGAAATTCTCGCGCACCTTTGAGAAGATGAGTTTATCAAACAAAGCAACGAGCGGTTTCAGGAATATACGCATGCCTTTTGAATCGAGGTTGCTATCGCCATAATATTTCTGACGCACACTGATACCCCAATTAAAGAGAGTTTCTGTAACCTTGCCTTTAGCACGGATAGCACCCTCGATATTCTTTTTAAACGTCTTAGCCAATGAGGGCACCGACAAAATAAAATGAGGACGCACCTCTTTAATATTAAGAGGGATGTTCTTCAATGTCTCAAGACCGGTGCGGCCTACCTGAACTGTCGCAGCGGTTGCACCGCGTGACATCATAATATAGAAACCGACAACGTGTGCGAAGCAGTGGTCGAGAGGCAATATGATGAGTGTACGCCATGTCTGGTCGATATGTACAAGTGTCAATGCCTGCTCAACGTTTGCAGTGTAGTTACGATGAGTAAGTACTACGCCTTTAGGATCGGCTGTTGTACCGCTGGTATATGTTATGGTTGCGATATCGTCGTTCTGCAGCGACTGTCCAACAGCAAGGAACTCCTCCATTGTGTGTGAAGCAAGAAACTCATCACCCATCTTCATTACCTCGTCAAGAGCAATCTCTTTATCTTCGAGTTCGCCGGCATTGCCGAAAACAATGATTTTCTGCACATCGGTAAGCTTATCCTTTATGGCACGCACTTTCTTTAGCTGATAGTTTGACACTAAGATAAACTTTACATCGCCATGTATAAGACGGAACAACAAGTCGTTACTCTCTTCGAGCTTTATGGAAAGAGGCACATTCACTGCACCGGCATAAAACATAGCCAACTCACCGATAACCCACATGTTGCAGCCCTCGCTCAAAAGAGCCATATTATCGCCCTTCTTGACACCCAAGGCCTGGTAACCTGCTCCTAAACGATAAACCAAATCTTTAACCTGCAAATATGTTGTTGGTTTGAATCCCTCTTTCTTGTCTGTCTTTTCCAACAGGAACGTATTCTGAGGATACAATCTTACTGATTCTTCAAAAAGATCTACTAATGTTTTCTTCATAAAAATGTGTTTTTTATTTAGTACTTCCTAAGACTTTTGATAGTATTTATCTTTGCGAAGATACAAAAAACCTTAAATATCAAAAGCAGAACTTAAATTTTGTTTTTCTTTTGCACGGAAAAATGCAGAAAAAGAACAAGATATATAACTTGACTACCACAAAAAGCTACTCAAAAAATAGAAAATGCAACCAATACATTATTTTTAAGCCACTAAATGGGTGTTACATTATTTTTTTACTATCTTTACCAAACAAAGAGATAAAAAATGGAAAAAGGACTAAAATGGCATCAAAAAGTAGGCTTGGAACTTTTATGGTTCTTCAGCCTTATTACAAGCTATACTCCAAGATTTTTCAAATACTATATACTTAAGCCTATTGTAGCCTTTATTCTTAGAATATCAGGCTACCGATACAAAGTTATAAAAACAAATCTAAGGAACTCTTTCCCACAAAAAAACGAAAAAGAGATAAATAAAATAGCCAGACGCTATTACTCATTTTTAGGAGAAGTTGTTATAGACACCATAAACCTTGTTGGAGCAAGCGAAAAGCGCAAAGATTATGTTGCCGATTGGGTGAACAGCAAAGAGATGAACGAAAAACTATGTGGCAAGGATTGGATTGCAGTAGGAGCGCACTACGGTTGTTGGGAATATATGCTGCTTTGGAGCCGACAATTACAGGATTCAAAACTTATGGGAGTATATCACCCCATGGAGAGTATTGTCTTTGAACATTTTTATCGTCGTCTGCGTAATGTATCGGACAAGTTGTTGCAAGTGCCGATGAAACAAACCATCCTTTACTTTTTGCGTAACCGTAAAAGCGGATATGGAACTGTCATGGGACTTGTTGCCGACCAAAGCCCTACACTGCGCCCCGACAGCCATTGGTTCAAATTCCTGAACCAGGACACGGCTTTCCACGATGGTGCAGAGGCTATGGCTTTGAAATTCAAGTTGCCCGTATATTTTGCATACAGCAAACGAATTGCTCCGGGACGCTATGAGATACGTTTCGATGAAATTTACAACGGAACGGAAGAGGTTGCACCACACGAGATAACAGAACGATATGTAAGAAAGCTCGAAAACATGATCTTGGAGTGTCCGGAACTATGGATGTGGTCGCACAAAAGGTGGAAACACACTCCCGAAAAGCAGAAACTACGATTCGGGAAAAGCACTTTGCAAGAATAAAAAGTATAGTATTTTTCTATTTATGAATATTTACTATGGATATAGTCATAACTTATGTGAATAGCCTTGACCCTGAATGGCAAAAGGATTATGAAAAACATACAAATACCCCAATAATGGAAAAGCGTTTCCGCGATTGGGGCACTTTAAGATACTTGATGCGTGGCATTGAGAAGAATATGCCGTTCATACGCAAGGTGCATCTTGTTGTTGCACGCGAAAGCCAAGTACCTGAATGGATTAATCGCGAAAACGTAAATATTGTTTTGCATAGCGATATCATTCCATCCGAATATTTGCCTACATTCAATTGCAATCCAATTGAAATGCACCTACATCGCATAAAAGGGCTTGACGAAGAATATATATATTTCAATGATGATATATTCCCCTTAAAGCCATGCAAAGCTACCGACTTTTTCGTTGATGGACATGCAACGCTTGGCATGAGCAGACACTTGCTTGCATTCAACATGTTCAAGAAAATTTGCAAGAACTCAAACAGAATTGCACGAAAAGCCCTTTGTTTAAAACCATCGGTTTGCTTCCTGCGTCCGCAGCACATTTGCACGCCTATGCTGAAAAGCCAATGCGAGGAACTATATCAAAAAGTTGAGACTGAGATTATCTCATCACTTACAAAAACAAGGAGCAGTAACAATCTTAACCAATATATGTTCCTTGATTATATGTATTTGAAAGGTTTGCTAATCAACAGACGTATGTCAAAAAAACATTTCTCATTGGGAGTTGCATCAGAAGAGAACATACGCAAATATATCGTAAGTCCAAAGCACAATTTGGTATGCATCAACGATGTACAGATGAGCGAAGAGAGTTACAACGAGATACGCTGGATGCTGTTGAATACATTTGAGCAGGTTCTACCGGAGAAATCAAGATTCGAATTATAACAGAAGATTTGAGTTTAACCATGACAAACTTTCCAATCGATGCTGTAATAACCTGGGTTGACGGCAGCGACGAACGACATAAAGCCAAACGGATGAAATACGGCAATGAAACAATATTCAACGCCGAAGACATTGCCGGCAGTTCCCGCTTTGCAAGCCTTGGCGAGATTTTCTATTGCGTTGCCTCGCTAAACAGGTTCGCACCATGGCTCAACAAGATATATCTGGTGACCGACGAGCAGGACCCCCAAATAGACAAACTGATAGAAAAATATTTCCCCGAAAAACACATTCCTATAGAAATTGTTGATCATAAGACTATTTTCCGCGGTTACGAAGAATATCTGCCAACATTCAACTCCATATCGATAGAATCGATGACATGGCGCATTCCCGGACTGAGCGAACATTATATTGAATTCAACGATGATTTTATACTTGCAGCGCCTGTAACTCCTGAAGATTTCTTTACATCTGACGGCAAAGTTGTATGTTATGGTAAAAAGAGCAATTATCTTTTGACAAAATTGTCAAGAATGATAAAATACCGTAAGAACGGAAGCAAAAAGGTAACATTTAAGGAGACAATGCTCAACGCAGCGACACTGCTCGGAATATATAGTTCATTCATAAAGTTCTATCATATACCAAGAGCATTATTGAAAAGTGTATATAAAAAATACTTCGACGAACATCCTGAGCATCTGACAAAAAACATAGCACACCGATTCAGGCACCACACGCAGTATAATCCGCAAGAACTTTTCTATCTACTCATGGACAATGAGAAGCGTTGCGAACTTCGCTCGGCGAACAAAAATCTGCTGTATCTGAAGCCTAAAGATTTGAGTTACATCCAAAAGAAACTGGGCCGTTTCACCCTTTCGTCTGAAACAAAATTCGGATGTTTCAATGCTATTGACCTGGCTTGCGAAGAGGGACAAAAGATGATAATAGGATGGATTGAAAAAAGAATCGGACTTAAATAAACTAACAGGGACAATCGTTATGATTGTCCCTGTTAGTTTATTGTCACATTTTCCGCAAAAAATCAGGATAATTATTGCGTTTCAATTTTAAATGCCTATCTTCGCATGAAGTAGCAGTATTCAATTATTAAATTATTGCAATATGAAAATTTCAAAGATAGAACATTTGGGAATAGCAGTAAGAAGCATTGAAGAGGCACTGCCCTATTATGAGCAGGTTTTAGGATTTGAGTGCTATAACATCGAAACGGTTGAAGACCAAAAGGTACGCACTGCATTTCTAAGAGTAGGCGAAACAAAGATAGAATTATTGGAAGCCACATCACCCGAAAGTACAATAGCAAAATTCATTGAGAACAGGGGCGAAGGAATACATCACATCGCATACAAGGTAGAAGATGGTGTTGCAAATGCGCTTGCAGAATGCGAAGCAAAAGAGATACGCACTATCGATAAAGCTCCGCGTGCCGGTGCCGAAGGACTACAGATAGCGTTCCTTCATCCCAAAGCAACGCAAGGTGTATTGACAGAACTTTGCGAAGAGTAGAAAATCAAAAAAAACAGATATTATGAGTAAGCAATTTGAAAAAATCAAAGAGCTGATAGCCATGCGTGCAAAAGCTCGTTTGGGTGGTGGAGAAAAAGCCATCGAAAAGCAGCACGAAAGAGGTAAATACACTGCACGTGAGCGTATTGAGATGTTGCTCGACAAAGGCAGTTTCGAAGAGATGGATATGTTCGTAACACACCGCTGTACAAACTTCGGACAGGAGAAAAAGCAATATCTTGGCGATGGTGTTGTAACAGGTTGTGGTACAATAGAGGGACGACTTGTATATCTTTTTGCACAGGATTTTACCGTCACAGGAGGTTCGCTGTCCGAGACTATGGCGCAGAAGATTTGCAAGGTTATGGATATGGCAATGAAAGTGGGAGCACCCGTAATAGGCATAAACGACAGTGGTGGTGCACGCATTCAGGAAGGTATCAATGCCCTTGCCGGTTATGCCGAAATTTTCCAACGAAACATAATGGCATCGGGTGTAATTCCACAGATTTCAGGAATATTCGGCCCATGCGCAGGCGGTGCAGTCTATTCTCCGGCACTTACCGACTTTACAATAATGATGGAGGGCACTGCATATATGTTCCTTACCGGTCCAAAGGTTGTAAAGACCGTTCTTGGCGAGGTTGTAACACAGGAAGAACTTGGCGGAGCAAGCGTACATGCAAGCAAATCGGGAGTGACACATTTTACTGCACAGACCGAAGAGGAAGGCCTATTGCTCATACGTAAGCTGATGAGCTACATTCCACAGAACAACATGGAGAGTGTACCGGCTGTCCCTTGCACAGACCCGATAAACCGTACAAGCGATATATTGAACACCATCATACCAGACAATCCCAACCAGGCATACGACATGTATCGCGTAATTGCAGAGATTGTCGATAACGGAGAATTCCTTGAAGTACACCGCGACTATGCACAGAACATAATTGTCGGTTTTGCACGCATGAACGGAAAGTCGGTTGGTATCGTCGCCAACCAGCCATGCAAATATGCCGGTGTGCTCGACTGCAACTCATCACGCAAGGGAGCGCGTTTTGTACGTTTCTGTGACGCATTCAACATTCCACTTGTAACACTTGTCGATGTACCGGGATTCCTGCCGGGTACAGCACAGGAGTATAATGCAGTCATAATGCACGGAGCAAAATTGTTGTATGCATACGGCGAGGCTACAGTGCCTAAGGTTACCGTAACATTACGTAAATCTTATGGTGGTTCACACATTGTTATGGCATGTAAACAACTACGCGCAGACATGAATTACGCATGGCCAAGTGCAGAGATTGCCGTAATGGGTGCAGCCGGTGCCGCAGAGGTTTTGTACGCAAAAGAGGCAAAAGAGGCCGAGAACCCCAAGGCATTCATCGCAGAGAAAGAGGCTGAGTACAACCGTTTGTTCGCCAACCCTTACCAAGCAGCAAAGTATGGCTACATCGACGATGTGATAGAGCCACGTAACACACGCTTCCGTGTTATACGCGCATTGGCACAGCTTGAAAGCAAACGTCAGGAACTGCCTAAGAAAAAACATGGTAACATTCCACTATAAACGACTATATTATGGAAGATAAAAAGATTGACGGTGCTGTTGTTGCAGCAATATCAATGGCATTGGAAAGCCACTTTGGCAATAACGTACACGACAACGAGAGTGGCGTATTGACAATAAGCTATGTAAACAAGAATTGGAATAACCTAAACAGATAATACAATGAAAGAGTATAAATATAAAATCAATGGCAATGAATATGCCGTTTGCATAAACGAGGTAAATGACGCCACTGCTAACGTAACTGTAAATGGTGAGGAGTTCAAGGTTGAATGGGAGAAACCCAAAGAGGAGAAACCTGTTGTAAAGGTTCAGCCTGTTGCAACCAAGCCGGCCCCCGCACCTGCTCCTACAGCAGCAACACCTGCCACTGCAGTTAATGGCAACGCCATAAAAACCCCACTACCAGGCGTAATTATCGACGTGAAGGTTAATGTAGGCGACGCTGTCAAGAAAGGAGAGACAGTTGTTATCCTCGAAGCCATGAAGATGGAGAATAACATCAATGCCGACCGAGACGGCAAGGTTATTGCTGTTCAGGTAGCCAAAGGTGATACCGTTGCCGATGGTGCAGTGTTGGTGGTATTAGAATAAGAGAAACAATATTTTCAAAATAAAATAGAGCGACCCAATTTTTATTTTGGGTCGCTCTATTTTTGAGAGGTTGTATAAAAAGAGCTATTTTAAGGCTTGTGAAGCCCGAAAAAGCGCAACCGACGCAGCACGCGAGAGCAGAGAGTGCTTGCATTCTATGCCGAGCAGCAAGGAGGAAAAGCCATGCATTGTGGATTAATTTACTAAGCGTAAATGAGCATTTTGAGGGCGAGTATAACGACAAAAGAGCCTTTTTAGTCAGCCTCTTTATTTTGAAAAAGGCTTATCATCCCCCCAGCACTGATTCATCCACGATTTGCTTTTAGCCTCAACAGGATTATCCTGCGGAATCCAGAAAGAAAAATCCTTACCATCATCGGGCAGATACTGCTGTTTCACAAAATGTCCGGGATAGTCGTGTGAATATTTATATCCGTCGGAATAGCCTAACTCAGCCATTAACTGAGTGGGAGCATTACGCAGATGTAAAGGCACCGGAAGATTACCCGTTTCGCGCACCGTCTGCAAAGCCTTGTTTATACCCATATATGCAGAGTTACTCTTTGGAGAGGTTGCCAAATAGACAACAGCCTCGGCAAGAGGAATACGTCCTTCGGGCCAACCAATCTTTGTTACTGCATCAAAAGCAGCATTTGCAAGCAAAAGAGCGTTTGGATTGGCCAAGCCAACATCTTCTGCAGCAGATATCACAATGCGACGGGCTATGAAAGCCGGGTCTTCACCTCCCTCTATCATGCGTGCCATCCAATAGAGAGCTGCATCAGGGTCACTGCCACGAATAGACTTTATAAATGCCGAGACAATATCATAGTGCATCTCGCCATCTTTGTCGTAAGCAATAGGATTCTGTTGCAAACAGCCAACAACCTTTTCGTCGGTAATCACTACGGGCGAAGCCGAGTCACTCTCAACGACAAGCTCGAGGATATTGAGCAATTTACGCGCATCGCCACCGCTGTAACGGAGCATGGCATCGGTTTCGCGCAACTCCACTCCACGTTTCACAAGAGCATCGTCGGTTGTTATTGCATGGTTGAGCAATGTAAGCAAGTCGTCTTTTTCAAGCGATTTCAACACATACAACTGACAGCGCGACAACAACGGCCTTATGACCTCGAAGGAAGGATTTTCTGTTGTTGCGCCGATAAGTGTCACCGTACCCGACTCCACAGCACTGAGCAATGAATCCTGTTGCGACTTGCTGAAACGGTGTATTTCATCGATAAACAGGATTGTGCCACCATTGGAGAACAGGGGCGAGCTCTTTGCCTTGTCTATTACTTCACGAACCTCTTTTACACCCGACGACACAGCATTGAGTGTGTAGAAAGGGCGGTTCAATTTATGAGCAATTATGCGGGCTATGGTTGTCTTACCCGTTCCCGGAGGCCCCCATAAGATAAACGACAGAACACGTCCCGATTCAATCATACGACGCAACACAGCTCCCTCTCCAACAAGGTGCTGTTGTCCTACATATCCGTCAAACGACGTGGGACGCAGACGTTCCGCCAAAGGTTGTGCCATAAATTACTGCTCTATTATAACATTGAGACGTTGCGTCTTTGGACGCAACGTCATTTATATTTCCAAAGAAATGATTAGCTCAAGCCAACAATCTCACCATCGACAAAATCAATGCAATTAGCCTGTGGCACTTTAGGCAAGCCCGGCATACGGATGATATCACCTGCAATGGCAACAATCATCTCGGCACCTGCATTAAGCACAACATCGCGAATCTGCAAGTTGAAATCCTTTACAGCACCATACTTGGTTGCATCGGCGCTGAAAGAGAACTGCGTCTTTGCAATACATACAGGACAAGAAGCAAGGCCATATTTCTCGGCAAGCTTGATACGGTCGAGAGCAGGCTTTGCAAATGTAACAGATGCTGCACCATAGATATTCTTTGCGACCTTCTCGATTTTCTCTTTGATACTGTCGTTGTCATTGTATGTAAACTGTAATGGCTTAGAAGGATTGTTCTCTATTGTATCCACAACAATCTGCGCCATCTCTACAGCACCCTCGCCACCCTGTGCAAATGCATTGTTGATTACGAACGGCAAACCGAGTTCCTGCTCGCAGTGCTGACGAAGAAGAGCCATCTCCTCATCTGTATCTGTTGCGAAACGGTTGAATACCACAATTACAGACTGACCGAAAGAACGCAGGTTTGCAACGTGACGGTCGAGGTTGGCAAGACCATTACGCAAACCTTCCATATCGGGTTCCTTGATTTTGTCGAGCTCCACACCACCGTGCATCTTCAAACCCTGTGCTGTTGCAACGATAACTGTTGCATCGGGCTGTAAGCCACTCTTGCGGCATAGGATATTATAGAATTTCTCTGCACCGAGATCTGCGCCGAAGCCGGCCTCTGTAATTGTATATTCGCTATGGGCAAGTGCCATCTTTGTAGCAAGCTGTGAGTTACAGCCATGAGCAATATTTGCAAAAGGACCGCCATGGATAATTGCGGGAGTATTTTCGGTTGTCTGAACAAGGTTAGGCTGGATAGCATCCTTCAACAACACCATGATTGCACCGGCAACACCAAGGTCTTTTACAGTGAAAGGCTCACCTGCGTATGTGTAACCGAGCATGATATTCTCGATGCGACGGCGCAAATCCTCTTCGTCGCTTGCAAGGCAAAGAATAGCCATAAGTTCAGAAGCGGGAGTTATGTCAAAGCCAGCCTGCTCAACAATACCGTTTGTGGCCGGGCCGATACCGGTAATGATTGAACGCAATGAACGGTCATTCACATCGAGAACACGGCGCCAAAGGATTTCCTTGAGACCGAAGCCCTCTTTTGCGTGCTGATAGAGGTAGTTATCGAGCAATGCAGAAATCATATTGTGAGCCGATGTGATAGCATGGAAGTCGCCGGTAAAATGGAGATTGATTTTCTCCATAGGCAACACCTGAGCATAACCGCCACCGGCAGCACCACCCTTCATTCCGAAACAAGGGCCAAGTGATGGCTCACGAAGAGCAACGACAGCCTTCTTACCAATCTTGTTAAGACCCAAAGCAAGACCTATTGAAACGGTTGTTTTACCGATACCTGCTTTTGTCGCAGTAATGGCAGTCACAAGAATAAGTTTACCCTTTTGCTTGCCAATGAGATTCAACGGCAATTTTGCGATATACTTACCATAATGTTCGAGATCGTTGGCATCGATACCAATCTGGGCAGCCACGTTCTCAATACGCTCAAGCTTTGTTTCATGAGCAATCTGAATGTCACTCTTCATAGATAGATATTTATTTTTTAATTAATATATTCATACAATAATGCGAAGATACAAAAAAAACGTTGAAAGAGGATATTATTGCCCGATAAATGCAACATCAGCATCAAAAAAAACATATAAGTTGCTTATCATGCCTGTATAAAAGCAGCCAAGACACGTTCCAATTCACGATGTTCATCGACAAAAGAGGCAAGCAATCCGTTACATTTTTCACAAAACGCCCCATAATCGAAGGCCGAAAGATATTTCTTTATTTCAGAATCCAAATTATCGCATTCATCCACAACAACACCCAAACCATACTCCTCCACAAGAGCAGCTTGCGTAGAACCGGCGGTAACAATCATTGGTTTCTTATGAATAAGAGCAAGATAGAAACGGTTGGACATTATCGCAGAATGTTCCACATCATTCGGGAAAAATATATTTATAAAATCACATTCCTTGACAATTGAAGCCTCATCCTCTTTTTTATAGTAACCTGCAAACTCAACATTTGTAATCTTGTGCAACAAGGCATATTCCTTTAAAGTTTCGGTAGCATCGCCACGACCCACGAACTTCAGAGAATAATCATCATTACCGCCAAGCGTTTGAATAATTTTTATATTGGAACTGAAGTTACGGATATATCCTATCGTCAGGACCCTCAATGGAATTGCATCACCAAAATGCGGTTTATCACTGCTTAACGAGTTTACAGCCGCATCAAAATCAAAATTATGAGAGATAAGATAATCATGCTTATCGGGCAGATAGTTTTTAAATCCTGACGATGAAATTACATTACAAAAACTGTCATCAAGGACTCTTGAATAAATTTTACCAAGCAAAGGATTCTGCTCTATGGCAATATCGCGATAATCAACAACATAACGTCCTTTATACCGCTTACGCAAGAAAGAGGAAAGCAGAATTGCGAGATGCGGTCCCGAAACAACAAGTTTATCATACCCGTTTTCAAGAACTGTCTTCTTGATAAAACGGGAATAGCCAATATAAGCAGATGCTTTCAACAACGGATTATCAAGATTCACGTTACCGGAACCGTATCTTATTGGAGCCGACGCATCGCTGCCATCCCTATCCCATAGAATGACATCATACGCATAACCAAGCTTTTCAAAAGCACGTTTATATGTATTCACATAAGGGCACACCCACGAATTACCAAGTATTACAATCGCTGCTTTCATCACAAAAGACATGTGTCATGAGCGAAGATATATTAAAAATCCGAATAACTCTGATAAAATTATGGATTTTACGGATTTATTCGTTAAATTCGCAAGATAATTAGGAAAAATACAAATCAAAAAACAATATAAGCAATGGCAGAAATAAACGAAACTGAAAAAAGCGAGAAAAAGAGCATCAGTTTTATTGAGCAGATTATTGTAAACGACCTTGAACAAGGCAAGAACGGAGCAAAAGTACAAACCCGTTTTCCGCCCGAGCCTAACGGCTACCTGCACATTGGTCACGCAAAGGCTATATGCATGGACTTTGGTATGGCACAGAAATATAACGGTATATGCAACTTGCGTTTTGACGACACCAACCCCACAAAAGAGGATGTCGAGTATGTTGACGCAATTATGGAAGATATAAAATGGCTTGGTTTCGATTGGGCAAATGTATATTACGCATCGGATTATTTTGACCAGCTTTGGGATTTTGCTATTAAACTCATCAAAGAAGGAAAAGCATATATCGACGAGCAGAGCGCAGAGCAGATTGCAGAGCAGAAAGGAACACCGACACAGCCCGGAACAGAAAGCCCTTACCGTAACCGTCCTGTCGAAGAGAGTCTTGAACTCTTCCAGAAGATGAACACAGGCGAAATAGAAGAGGGCAAAATGGTGTTGCGCGCCAAGATTGATATGGCAAGCCCCAACATGCACTTCCGCGACCCCATCATCTACCGCGTTGTAAAGGCAGCTCACCACCGCACAGGCGAGAAATGGAAAGCATATCCAATGTATGACTTTGCACACGGACAAAGCGACTATTTCGAGGGTGTGACACACTCTTTATGTACATTGGAATTCGTTCCTCATCGTCCGCTATACGACCTGTTCGTTGACTGGGTAAAGGATGGTAAAGACCTTGACGACAACCGTCCACGCCAGTATGAGTTCAACAAACTCAATCTCAACTATACACTCATGAGCAAGCGCAATCTGCTTATTCTCGTTAAAGAGGGATTGGTAAACGGATGGGACGACCCACGCATGCCGACACTTTGCGGATTCCGCCGTCGCGGTTATTCACCTGAATCAATCAAAAATTTCGTTGACAAGATTGGTTATACCACATACGACGCACTCAACGACTTCGCTTTGCTTGAAAGCGCTGTACGCGAAGATTTGAACAGTAGAGCAACACGCGTTTCAGCGGTCATCAACCCTGTAAAACTTGTCATCACCAACTATCCCGAGGACAAAGTTGAAGAGTTGACAGCCATAAACAACCCTGAAAGACCGGAGGACGGCACACACACCATCGAATTCAGCCGCGAGCTATGGATTGAACGCGACGATTTTATGGAAGATGCCCCAAAGAACTATTTCCGCTTGACACCGGGACGCGAGGTACGTTTGAAGAATGCATATATCGTCCTTTGCACAGGTTGCAACAAAGACGAGAACGGCAATGTAACTGAGGTTCTTTGTGAATATATACCACAGACAAAAACCGGTGAGCCCGAAGCTAACCGCAAGGTAAAGAGCACCATCCACTGGGTAAGTTGCAACCACTGTCTCAACGCCGAGGTGCGCCTGTACGACCGTTTATGGAGTGCAGAAAACCCACGTGACGAGATGGCGGCGATACGCGAAGCAAAGAATTGCGATGCTTTGACAGCCATGAAAGAGATGATTAACCCAGATTCTTTGAAGGTACTGAAGAACTGTTATGTCGAGAAATATCTTGCCAACGGCAAGCCTCTCGACTACCTACAATTCCAGAGAATCGGTTATTTCAATATTGACCCGGACTCTACACCGGAGAATCTCATCTTCAACCGTACAGTGTCACTAAAAGACACCTGGAACAAGTTGAAGGGAAAATAAAAAGAAGAAAAATGAATTATGACAAGGGATATTTCGATTCGCCCGAATTTCGTGAAATACTAAAAAAATACGAACAGGCAAATCGTCTGAACACTACACCCTATTTAGGGGTCGATGAATTAATCGACCTCTTTTCATATTTCATATCCATAGACAAACCCGAAGAGGCTTCAAACATTCTCGTCATTACCCGACAATTGCATCCGGGAACACAAGAGTGTACAAAAATGGAGATTAGACTTTTGCTATATCACGGAGAAGCAGAAAAGGCAAAGCAACTATTCTCTACTATTGGATACACCGAAGAGAACGAGACCCGTCTTCTCAAAGCAGAAATTCTGCTTGCTTTGAAAGATTTCAAACAGGCAAGAGATGTAGCCATCGAGATACTCCGCAATGCGCCAAACGAAAACAGCAACTCATACGAAGCTCTTGAAATATTGCTCGATTGCGGGTTTGCACATGAAGCATTGTTCATTTGCGAGAAATTGTTACACATTGCACCAATGCAAAAAAGCATGCTCGAAGTAAAAGCAGAATGCCTTATTGAGATGCAACGCACAAATGAAGCCATTGACATATATAACAAACTGCTCGACAACGACCCCTACAACACATTCTATTGGGAACAACTCGGACATATATATTATATGGTAAAGCGATACGGCAAGGCTCTTGAATGCTTTGAATACGAAAGTACCATAGACGAGAGTATCGAATATGCCAAAATGATGCAGGCATACTGCCATTATCACCTTCGCTGCTACAGCCAGGCCAGAGAAGTTTTCAACACAATCGGTACAAAATACCCCGACTCCTCAATGCCTTCATTCTATAAAGCCCTATCGTTCTACAATGAAGGAGAGAAGAATATAGCCAAAGATATTTTCAGCGATATAACATCAATTGCACAAGAAGGTACAATAGAGATGATGCTCGCAAGAGTAAACAAAGCTATAATCCTTGACGAAATGGGAGAGACCGCACGTGCAGACGAAGCTATGGCTATGGCAATTCTTATGCATCCCGACAACATGAAGCAACTGATCTTGGGTGAAAAGCTGCTATACGAGTTGCGCGATAAAGAAAACCTCACGTTCGACGACATGAATATGCTTGAAGCAAAAGAGTGGACAACAAGTGAGGAACTATATAAATTAGGAGAGCATCTTGTAAGGTACAATCACCTTATTTTGGCAAAAAGAGTTTTCCGATACACCAGAGAATTTTATGCAGACACATCGGACATTGACGCCTATATTGCATACATACTATGGCACACCGGCGAGAAAGAGAAGATAGAGCCTGCCATAGAAAATGCACTTGAAGGGAAATCATGCATCTTGTTTGAATTATTCGACATTCCTTATAACGGAAATATTATGGCTAAAGAATTTATAAAACAGATAAAAGGGTAACAATTGTTACCCTTTTATCTGTTTTATAAATACGACATTTATTTGATATCTGTAAAGTCTTTTATCCTGTTCTCTTCACTCATCTTGCACACAAGCAGATTGCCATTGTTTTCTGAGACGATGCAATCATCCATGCCAATTACCATAACTTTTTTCATACAACGGGTATCGACAATACAATTATGCGACTCGGCAAAGGATGCTTCCGCTCCAATAGCTATATTTCCATTAACATCCTTAGGCAGATTACTGTATAAAGAGAACCAGGTACCAAGATCGCTCCATCCAAAATCGGCAGGAAACACAAAAACCTCTTCGGCTCGTTCCATGATTGCATAATCGACAGAAATATTACGACATTCCGGGAATTTTTCATTCACTCGTTCCTGTTCCTCGGGGGTAAAGTAATATGGCATCAATGACTCAAAAAGAGAAGCCATAGGAGATTGATATATACGGAACGCATTGACAATTGTCGAAACATTCCATATAAAGATACCGGAATTCCAATAAAAATTGTTTTTGGAGATAAATACTTGCGCAACATCAAGTGACGGCTTTTCCTTAAATGAATCTACACGAAAAACCTCTTTATTCGCAAGACTCGGATTACCAAGAACCGCCTCGATATAGCCATATCCAACCTCGGGACGCGTAGGCTTTATACCTATAGTAAGAATTGCATCTGAGTTTTTGACAAAGCCCAAAGATGATTCGATAACACGACGGAACTCTTCAACGTTTGCTACAAAATGGTCACTCGGAGTTACAACCATGTTGGCATTTGGATCTATTTTCTTTATTTTCCACGCAGCGTAAGCTATACACGGAGCTGTACTGCGACGACAAGGTTCCTTTAGTATATGATCGTCAGAAATCATCGGCAGCTGCTCCTTTACCATCGGGGCATATTTCTCAGTAGTCAACACCCATACATTATCGGGATGGCAAATTCCATTGAAACGGTCAAAGGTTAGCTGAAGCAAGGTTCTTCCGCAGCCAAGAACATCGATAAACTGTTTAGGAACATCCATTGTACTCATTGGCCAAATACGGCTGCCGATACCACCGGCCATTATTACAATATGATTAGAGGACATAATAAAAACTTTTACAAATATTGATTTGTTATCTTTATAACAACACAAAAACAGATTAAGCACAAAGTTCATTAAAATATTTTACAATGAACGTATCCTGTTTCAGCTGTGTTCATTGCAAATATAATAACAAATCTGCGAGTAAGCGAGTAAAAATCGAATTTATTTGATTTTACCGCGAGCGTAAGCAGATTCAGCAAAGCCAAATGAGCGAAATAACATCAAGCTTGCTTGAATATTTCGCAGCAAGTAAAAGCATCTTCGATGTTTATATCAAATAAATGCAAAAAAAAAACAAAAACAGTTTCCTTCAAAAAAAAATACTTATATTTGCGATAAGTAGATTTTAATGATAATTTACTGATATTGTTCTTATTTATAATCAACCAAAAGACAAAATCACAATAGCATAGGCTTATGTTATATCAAATCATAATACCGGCATTATTAGCCTTCCTTGGAACGCTTTGGATACATCCCAAAGTGTTAAAGATTGCCGTAATGAAAGATTTAGTAGACAATCCTTCCGCAAGAAAATTACAAAGAAGACCTGTACCCAACATGGGAGGTGCTGCTGTTTTCTTTGGAATAATCATTGGCTTATGCAGCTCGCAGGCAATGTTCGACAGCCCCAAAGCATTCATGCTCACAGCAGCCATGTTGATTATGCTATACGTTGGCATAATGGACGATATACTAAATTTGACACCGACAATACGCTTTGCTATAGAAATACTCATCATTTGTTGGTTAATGTATGTGAACGGAGCCTCACTTAATTGTTTCCATGGGCTTTGGGGCCTCGGATGCATACCTGAATACATATCCATACCTCTTACCATATTTTCTTGTGTAGGAATAATCAATGCTATAAATCTTATAGACGGCGTAAACGGACTATCTTCCGGTTTCTGTTTTATGGCATCTATTCTTTTTGCAATTATGTTCTATCGTTTAGACAATACCACAATGATGATTATGGCAGTTTCTGCGGCTGGAGCCATTGTACCGTTCTTTCTCCACAATGTATTCGGGCACAACACAAGAATGTTCATAGGTGATAGCGGAACACTTGTTATGGGAACAATGATGTCCATGTTTGTCATAAGCCTTTTGGACCAAACACCGGCAAGCTTTATCTTATCACAGAAAGGTTTGGGACTTATACCATTTGAATTGGCCGTTTTTGCTATTCCTGTATTCGATACACTGCGTGTGATGTCAACACGCATCATGCGTGGTAAATCACCTTTCCATCCGGACAAGACACATCTTCATCACATGTTCATAGACTTAGGGTTTTCACATACAGGAACAACAATAAGCATACTATCTTTAAATTTCGCAATAATAACAGCATGGTTTATTGCATATAAAGCAGGCGCGTCAATCGATTTGCAATTATATATCGTTTTGTTATTAAGTTTTATCTTCACATTCGGATTCTACAATTTCTCAAAAAAACAATTGAAGAACAATGGCAAGGCATTGAAAGTATTACAAAAAATCGGCAAAACGGTTAATATAGAGAAGAAAGGCATGTGGGAAGTCATACAGAAAGGTATCGACAAAATATAAATAGAAGAAAAAAGAGTATTCGCACAAGTGAATACTCTTTTTTATCTTACAACAAGAAAACCAACTAACTTGTCATAACGGGCACCGAATTCACGATGATACAAGTATATCAGGTATTCGTTCTCTGTATTATAAAAATTCCCTTCAGTATTAGTCATTGAGGCCTTTTGTCCATTATCGGACACCCAAACATATTGATAATTATATACACCGAGTTTCAATAGGTGTGAAGCGAAGTAATACCCCTCTTCCTTATCATAAAAGAGAATATTTTTCTTATCAAAACCGCTACCACAAAAATCACCCAACAGGTAGTAATTACCCCCTGTACGATATGGCAGATTTATAGCAAAATGCACATTTACATAATCGGCTTCAATGGGCATGCCATATCCTTCCAATGTATTAACATAAAAACGTCCGTTTTCATCTATAATATTAGAATATGAAAACCTTGCCTTGTCAACATAAAGCAGAGCATGGTATGCACTATCATAAAACACGACATCCTCAACATTCATTCCCGGAGAATTAGGGTCGGTAAGTTCAAAGCGACGATATTCATTTCCTGCATCAAATATCAGCTTTTCATTATGCACATATTCCACCTCACTACCCGTAATGTATGTAGGCTTGATTCCAACAACAGAGTTATCGCGACGACGGTTCTGATATACCACCGGTATCAAGTTATTTGCAGGTGAAACCACGTTGCAACGTGTATGGTTCACCACAAACGAAAGTTGCTGTTCGCCATCATTATACGTCCTGTCAGTATTACCGCTGAGGTTGGCACGAATAGCGACTTTGGGCTCAACAACGGCAAAATCAAACGAAGCCACAGGAGTTTCATCATCATCATCTTCATCGAAAACTTCAACACGATAGTTACCCGAGACCTTCAACGACACATCATCATTCGGCAAACTGAATGTATAATGAGTGTATAACTGCGTTGTATTATGAGAATTCTCCCATGATTCGATAACAAAATCGTTAAAACCATCAATATATTCTATTTCAGGAAGTTCCGACCTTGAGCCATCAGCATTATGATGAGTAATACGGCATATATAGCGATGATACACATGAGACATCTCATCAAAAGAAAAATGTATTACATCATCACTGCCAAGTACCAGAACAGCCGGTGCATTCCACTCATCATTAAGTTGCATCATAGGAGTACGAACCGACTCGGTATGCGAAACTGCAAACTGAGCTTTTACACATGCAAGAGAGAAAAAAAACAGAAGTATAAGAATTGTTCTGCGCATCATTCACCATATTTTAGTGGCGAAGATAATCAATAAAAGATAAATAACACATATCTTTGTGACAAATCGCGAATATATTATGGTTAAATTATGAGAATAACTGCAAACATAATCAAAGTAACGATGTTGGCTATTATTTCTGTTGGCGCAATAGCGGAAGTAACCGCCCAAGACATTGTATATGAAAAGGAAGACAGCATATTCATTGAAGATATAATCAAAAAACATCCTACAAATAGGTATAAGACAACCGGAGAAAGGATTATTGCTCTGGCAAAAGAATTCATAGGAAAAGATTACGTTGCCGGCACATTGGATGAATACAACCACGAGCCGCTTTATATAAGCAGCACCAGATTAGACTGCACCACATTTGTAGAGCTTGTTCTTGCTGCAGCTGTATGCAAAGAGAATGATTTTATAAATATATGCAGAACCATAGAGCAGATACGTTACAGGAACGGCATACGCAACGGATATACAAGCCGACTGCACTATATAAGCTGGTGGATTACAGACCCTGCAAAACAAGATGTCGTAAAAGAGATTGATACAAGACATCACACAGCCACACAACGTCTGAACTTGAATTTCATGAGCAAGCATCCCGAAAGTTATCGCCATTTAAAAAGCAACAAACAAACAACAGAAAAGATTGCCGCACTCGAAGAGGAATATCACGACATAAATTTCAGATATATGCCCAAAGAGAAAATTAAAGAGGTAACAGAAAAAGAGATAAACAATGGCGACATAATCGCCATTGTTACCACAATTGAAGGACTTGACATATCACACATAGGATTCGCACATTGGCACAACAACGAACTGCGTATGATACATGCTTCGAGTGCACAAGGTAAGGTAATAAACGACACCACATCGCTTGGCGAATACCTAACGAAAAGAAAAAGCAATTCCGGAATAAGGGTTTTCAGAGCGATTCGAAATGAATAGAAGCAACAACCATATGATACTACCCTACAAGTATTTGCTTTGCAGCATTCTTGGTATCTACTTTTGTTATCACACGCTCCACAACTCCATTTTCATCAATAACGAATGTTGAACGTATAATCCCCATATACACTCTGCCGGCCATTTTCTTTTCACCCCAAGCGCCAAAAGCCATAATCGCACTCTTCTCAACATCTGCAATAAGCGGAAAATTCAGTTGTTGTTTCTCCTTGAAACGATTGTGCGACGCCACGCTGTCGGCACTTATACCAACCACGGCATAGCCTGCAGCAACAAGCTCATCCATCCCATCTCGGAACGAGCAAGCTTCAGCAGTACAACCGGGAGTACTGTCTTTCGGATAGAAATAGACTACGAGTTTACGTCCCGCATAATCACTAACACGAATTTCATTACCTTTATCATCAACACCGAGCAAATCGGGTGCCTTATTACCTGCCTGCAACATTTTCTTAGCTTTAGTTATAGTATGATGCAAAATTAAGAAAAAACAACGAACAACAAAATTCCTCAACGGCAACCTTCCAGTCGCTGTTGAGGAAAGAATATCAAAACACTCCAGCCATATGCCTCCTATGCCTTTTCAATTCATTATCATTCTTCAATAAATAATACATAAAGCCATTTCCTTTAGGTACCATCGCCACACTTCCGTTTTCTATAAGCATAGCCATCAAATCAGGAAGTCCCTCGTATGATTCGGCATTGAGCGCAGTATGTCCACCTTTTCTTTTTAAGGAGAAGGCTGTTGCTATCTCAACGGGATAGGCACTATGGAATACCGACATAAAAACTTTTACGTTCTCTGTTGTAGGTTTACATCTGCCATCATCGATAGGTTTAATAGCATTGTACGACAATTCTCCTATACAATAGGAAAGAACATCATAAGATGAATATCCCCTCACACTCATTTCTTCTCCACGATATTCAAGCAAATATGTAGGAAGTGTTAGTGGGTCAAACATTCGACAACGCCGCTTTCCCTCTTCATAAAGTTTATTAACCTTTTCACTACGATATATCTCGGCAAACGTTACCGGGTCGAAGCCTACTGTTGCCGACAAATCAAAAATTATACTCTTTTCATTTGTCAGCAAAGCACTGACTGCTGTTGCCTCCTGCAAACGACGCAAAAAGTGCAAATGAGCATCAGGCGGCATGGTGTGACTATTCTCCTCAACATATAGTTTTGCGGCAATATAAGCAAAATTCTGCGGTAAAGTAGAGCGACGCTCATCACTAAACAGATGAAATCCCGACTCACAGACAGGCATTCCATGAATTTCCGAAGCTTCGAGCCAATGTCTATGGATATTTCTGTTTGATAGAGCCACATCACCGCCAACAGACAAACGTCTGTTGCTGTATGAAGAAATATCCTCTACCATTCCTCCCATGACATAATCTATTTCTATTTGCTCACCATAACGATAAGCCAAAGCCCTTATTACGGGAACACTACCCCAACACCATGTACATACAGGGTCTGCAAAAACTGTAATTCTAATCTTGTCCATATCTTTTTTTTAGTGATAACAAGATTAGAGCGAGCTTTGTTTATAACGAAACCGGGATATATAAAAATATGGGTGTCTCAAATTTGAAACACCCATATATATTTATAAGGAATCAATCAGTCTCTTAATCTGAATCCCAATGCTTTTGCAATAATCTTTGCCTCTTGACGACGCACAAGTACAAATGTAATTGCATTCAACGCAAGAACTATCAACGGCAAGAACATTGGCCACATCATCTCAACAGCCGCACCTGCGGTAAGGATAAGCAAATATATCAGCAACAGGATATAATATCCGGCTATAAGCAACATCGATAAGATTGTACTTCTCTTTTGAAGTGCAAAATTACTGAACAGCGACACAAATGCAGCAAAAGCATTAACTGCTACCGCAGCAATAAGAACAACCCCCAAAGCCACCACAGCACGAGAAGTAGTTCCGTCAGCCAGCGTATAGCCGAAATTATCCATAACAGCAGTAACACCGGTCGGTTCAATAATATTGATTATTGGCTTTATAAGCACAACTATCAAAAGAGCTATTGATGTGACAAACAGCAACTGATAAGAACGGAATTTCATACTCAAATGAGATTTTTGAAACAGAGTCTTATATATCAAGCCTCCTCATCGGTATCCTTAGCAGGATCTCTGAAATAAACTTTACCATCAAGGAACTCCTGAGCCGCAATCAATGTTGGCTTTGGCAATCTCTCATAGTAACGAGAAATCTCTATCTGCTCGTGATTCTCGAACTGCTCCTCAAGGTTATCTGCAGAAGAAGAGAACTCATTCAATTTCTTCAATAGTTCATCTTTCATCTCTGCTGCAATCTGGTTAGAACGCTTACCTATAATTGCAACCGACTCATATACATTACCTGTCTCATTTACGAAATCTGCCATGTTGTGTGTGACAGTGTTTGTTGGAGCATTTGTCTTTTTGTAATCCATTTTATCTTAATTTTTAATTTTATCAATCATTTACAAATTTTGTAGCCTCTTTATAATACTTATCGGCCTCTTTCAAATATTTGCTGTCAGGAAATTCAGTTTTGAAAGCATAATATTCATCAATTGCAGCACGATATCGTTCCATTTTCTTACTTTCAACGCTATGAAGAGCCATTTTATAACGCGCTCTTAGAACAAGCATCGAAAGTTCTTCGCGAAACGATGTATAAGGATAATCGTTCATCACATTCTGTGCAGTGATTATACATGCAAGATAGTTATTACCCATATATGCCATGTAATCGCCAAGTTCGTAATAAAGTTTTGCCGACAGCAATTCCTTTTCCACAAGAAGGTCGTGCATTCTCAGAATCATATCCTGCGCATCGTCTCGATATTCGCTGTAAGGATAATATTCCATAAACAACTGCAGTTCACTTATAGCCGAATATGTATTGGACTGGTCAAGTTCAGGCTCTGTAATGCCTTCAAACAGCGACTTTCCTGAATAGAAACGAGCATACTCTGCAAATTCACCTCGCGGATAATTTGAATAATAAACCTTGAAATATTGCGATGCTGTTTCATAATCCTTTGAATTATAATAACAACGAGCCAACATAATCAAGGACTCTTCAGCCTTGTCACCACCCTTCAGCATCGTTACCATTGTCTCAAGCAATTCTGCAGCTTTGGAATAACGGCCTTCGAGATAATAAGCTTTTGCAGCCTCATACTTATAATCGACATTTGAAGATTTATACACCTTGTTGAATGTATCACAAGATGTAAAAAGTAAAACTGCAATCAGAAATATATAGGCAATCTTCTTCATCTGTCTTTTACAAATACAAAATCTTTGCGAAGATAGTGCATTTTCGCCAAAAATACAACCTATTGACAACCATTATTATCTTGTCAAAAGCAAAATAATACTAAAAACAACAAAAAGCAACCGGACAATATCGTCCGATTGCTTTTATAAATCCAATTTTAAGAGTTCGTTATTTAATAATCACCTTTTTTCCACAAACGACATATACACCCTTTTGCAACACGAAACGATGGGTTTCATTAACATAAGTCCCCATTATTTCGCGACCGACAAGGTCATATACCGAAACCATTGCCGGACTGTTCAATGTAACTTCAACACCATTATCCCAGAGCCTGACAGTTACGTCATTTTCTGAAACAACAGAAGATACACCAACCGTTCCATATGTGTTTTTCATACCTCTCTTCTGATAAACACGTACCCAATCGAAACGTGTCTCATAGGTATGTGTAACATCGGCATCGGCAGCCCAAGCATTATTTCCAACGCTCTGGTTCAAAATCAAGTGAAAATGTTTGTCGAAGGGCCACTGTCCCTGGTCAAGGTATGATTGGTTGGTAGATTTTGTATAACGTCCCACCTCTTTTCCATCGACATACCATATAAGACTAGTTTCATTCCACTCCAAACCGTATGTATGATAACGGTCGTGTGATGTTGCCACATTGAAACTTGACTGCGGGTTATTAGTATTTTTAAGGTCGTATGTCCAATTACTATGGACAGTATGCCATGAGCGCTCCTGCGAGTCTATTGTCTCCCAGATGTCAATCTCGCCACAATCAGGCCATCCGGCACTCTGATCCTCGGGCATCATCCAGAATGCAGGGAAGTTTCCGGTCCAAGGATTTGACTTTATGCGTCCTTCGACATATCCGTATGTAAATCCGAAACGATTATTGCTCTTTATACCGCCGGTAATCATTGGAACGGGATCACTCACCTGGTCGGGGTTAGGTATTGCGCGCGCCACGAGGTCGCCACCTTGCAGGTAGATAACCTCTTTGCTGTCACTCAACCAGCGGTTCCATGTAGCTCCGTAACGCTGGCAACGCATCCACTTCTCATCTACAGGCTGTGACATATCCTCGGCGTTAAACTCATCACAGAACACAAGCTGCCACTCGTTACCCTCCTGTGGAACGAACTCAGCATAGAGCGCAACATCGCCGTCCACCATAGAAGCCGGAACAACCGCCTTGTTATTAGACTCAACAAGCAATTCATCTTCGTTCCATTGACGATTACCATTTACATACTGTTCACCATTAAGATTATGACCATGACGGACTATCAACTTACTGCATTTATAACCGGGCGCACCACGCAACACCACTGTAAACATTCCACCGGGGGTAACAGTCATTGGCAAAGCAGAGTAATTCTCGCCGTCTATGCTTCCGTCAACAGTCTGCAATGTCAGATTCTTGTCGCCGCTTGCCAGATTGAGCAGGAAATCAATTACAACACCATTTTCTTCGACTATATTATCCGAGCCTGCCGGATTTACATTGTTATTATCCAACTTAATACGCGCACGATAGACTCCGTCGGGCAACACTTTGTTTAGTTTATACATTGGCAAATAGGCATCAACGCCGCTCTCAGCAGTTTCGCCTTCGCTGTCTATGCCATTATAGCAAGAGAATGCGACCAACTCACTCGATACACCAGGAATACCATTTTCATCCAACATCACCGCAAAACGGCCATCGTTATTCAGGTCAATATACATATAGGCATCTTTACCTTCGGCACCGGCAATGTCAAGCAATATACTTCTTGTTGTAGCAAAGAGTACAGGAGTCGAAGTCAAATCGTAATATGCAGCATTACCCTTCACATCAAAGGCATCACTATTGACAACAATATTCAGGTTGTGTTCATTTGCGACAGTTGCAGCCCTGTCAAAAGAGAGTGCGTATCCTTCACCCGAATCATCACCTTGTTTCTGCACAAAACGGGCTGTTATTTTCACATCACCGTCAACACTTTCGGCAGGGATTGTAATCACGTCACCGTCAAGCATATACGCGGGATAAACAAGTTCACTATATTGTTCCACACCATTGACACTTGCTTCACCATCAAGATTATGACCATGCAGAATAGTCATTTCATCAAGACAGAAACCTTCATTTGCAACAACCTTTACAGTCAAAGGCTGGCCAAAAGGAAGTACCGATGGTAATGCCGAGCCATCTTCGGCAAGCAAAGCACCATTATCAGCTACTACCTCAAGCACTCCATTATCATTGTGTACATTCAGTACCACATCACAAATAGCACCGCCGTTCTGCAGAATTCCGTTTCCGTCCTCGCTGCGGCCTGCAGGGTCAATTGAAGCCCAGTCTACCTTGTAACGCATGCGGTAGAAACCGGGAGCCATGTCGGCAGGAACTGTGAATGCAGGCGGGTTGAGCACATTGGTATTTGAAACCCTCTCGCCCTTGCTGTTATAGCCTGTACTAGAGCCCAAAGAGGGCTCAGCATATGAGAAGGCCATGATATCACTGCCGGCAGGGATAGAGCCGTTGCTGTTCAACACAGCATTGAAGCTACCATCCTGTCCGCGGTCAATATATACAAAGCCATTCATCCATGTACCTGTAAAGCCGAAAGAAGGTGTAACAGTCTCGCCGGCCTTCGCATGAAATGCAGGACTGTCAATCTTGCTATATACCTTCAAAGGAGTAGGCAACGACAATGTCTGGCTGCCAAGCGAAACGCTGTTCAAGCGACGGCTACCGTGGATATAGTTCTGGTTCTTATCGAAGACAATAGGATAAGCCTCTGTCACAACAGGTGCATTCTTGTTCACAAGCACCATTCGGTCAATGTCACCCATATATCCGCTCTCATTGAACAGACGAACGACATTCTCGCCCTTTTCGAGTACAACATTAAACTCTTTGTAGCCTACAGTACTCCAACCGCCCGAATTGCCTGTATATGTAACGGCCTCGCCGCCGTTTATGCCGAGCTTCATTGTACGGTCCTCGCCAGTGATGAAATATACGCGAAGAGCATACTCACCACCATTCTTGCTATATACATTACGCCACTGGATGTCGTTATCGGCACTGCCACCTACCCAACCAACTTTTACACCGCCAGAGCAATAAGAGCTCTCAAGATAGTTGGCTGTACCCTCAACCTCATGGTTCTTCAATTCCTGATAAGCAGACAGCCAAGCAGTTTCAGCCTCATACACAGTACGTTCAAGACGCTCTTCCGCATCAAGACTGTATATTCTTGTTCCGTGCGCAGGAACTGTAACTGTATAAGAGCCCTCATAGACTCCTATATTTCTCTTTTCAAAAAGGTCGCGTACAACAACCTCGCCAGCAAGGTCCAACAGCGAGAAATCCACACTCATCCCTATTGCAGCATCAGTTGGATTGTAGAATGCCACAGCACGTTTTGTTCCGTACTTCTCTTCAACATCCTTTACAAGCACATAACCGCCATTCTCACTCTTTACCACGTAAGCCTGCAATCCAAGTTTGTTCTGGTTCAAGGCAATAAGTTCCTTGTTCTGCATAAGCTCGAGC